>OFFP01000045.1_pt1 | contig 90109 bp, 68 predicted proteins | sample 1521431 | NCBI WGS metagenome assembly OFFP01 (sample SAMEA3504104, study PRJEB24116) | mouse gut metagenome | biome: mouse gut; feature: mouse-associated habitat; material: faeces | place: Denmark | collected 2011
CCCCAGCCGTTTTTTCCGCCCACGCACAGAATCACGGCGTCCGCTTCCAGGGCGGCGGCCCGGGCAGCGGGAAAGTCCTGCAGGACGGGATCCAGATAGTCACAGCCCTGTGTCCAGGTACAATGGGGAAAACAGGACTGCAGTGCTTCCAAAATCGTCTTTGCGTCAGGATATGCCTCCCGAATGGCCTTGTCTGTTGCGGCAAGGTCGTATTTGCGTTTCGAACCTGCCGCGCCTGTGAGGACCACACCTGCCATCTGTGAGGAATCCTCCGTAACCTGAAACATTTCCATCATGGAAGGCACTGTGTAGCCGCCGTACAGCAGGCGCAGGCTGCCGGCACAGGGTCCTATGACGGCAATGCGGATATTTTTATCCCGTATGGGAAGGATGCCGTCATTCTTCGTCAGCGTCAGGCTTCGGCGGGTGGCGGTGCGTTCTGCCGCTCCGGTATCTGTGAAGGCATCCGGATAGCGTTCCCATTCCGGGAAAGGCTCTTCAAACAGCCCCAGTTCGAACTTCAGTGTCAGCACGCGCAGCACGGCCTGATCCAGCCATGTGATGTCGGCACGGCCGTCACGGAACATCCGGGCCAGTTGGTCAGAATACCCCAGCCTGTCAGGCAGTTCCATGTCAAGCCCGGCGGTGAGGCACTGCAGCGCCGCAGCGCCGATCTCCTCCGCTGTAGCCAGAATATCCGGCAGCAGGCGCTGGACGGAACGGTAGTCGCTGACCACCAGGCCTTCGAAGCCCAGCTCCGTGCGCAGCAGGTCCGTCAGCAGCTCCCGGCTTGCGCACACGGGACGCCCGTTCCACTCGGAATAACTGTTCATCACGGTGCGGATACCGCTTTTGCGTATGGCCGCCTCGAATACCGTGGCAAATACCTCCCGCAGTTCCCGCCTGTCCGCCAATGTGCGGGTAAGGTTCAGCCCGCCGATGGTCTGGGAATAGCCCAAAAAATGCTTGGCGGTGGCGGCTACGCCAGACCGCATATCTTCACCCTGTATTCCGTCTACATAGGCACAGCCCATCATGGCGTTCAAAGCAGGGTCTCCGCCGTAGGTTTCGTTTACGCGCCCCCAGCGCAGGTCTTTGGCCACGTCCAGCACAGGGGACAGGGCGTGCAGGATGCCCATTGCCCGCATCTGGCGGCGGATGGTGTCTGCCATACCGTATACGGTTTCCGGCGAGAAGGTGGCACCCAGGCCGATGGGAGCGGGATAGAGGCAGGCTCCGGGCACCACGGGACCGCATAGGGCTTCGCAGTGAAAGAGGGCGGGAATCCGGTGAGGAGAATGTTCCATCACATAAGTCTGAATTTCCCGCAGCCGCCCGGCAAGTCTCCGGGGTTCCATGCGGATATCCAGCAGCGCAATTTCGCCGATGCCTCCGGCAAGGTCTTTTTCCGCAAGGTTTTCCCCGCAGCCCGAGAGCATGGTACAGCCCAGCTGCCGCAGCTTTTCTTCCAAGGTAAGTTCCTGTAAAAGGGCGGCGGCCTGTTTCCGGGCCTGGGCGGAAATGGTTTTATTCTGTATATTCATAGGCTTCCTTTCTCTGTCTTGTAATAAAGTTTCAGTGTCTTAATCTCGAAGGGCGTGAAGAACATGGGGCGCTCCGGAGAGAGCTGTTCAAGTGTCCGCTCCATCATATCGCACAATTCGGCACGTAAAATGGGAAAACCTGTGCGGAGGTGCGCGGATACCCTGGAACCCTCGCATTCATAAAGCCGAAGGATAAGGGCGCTTTGGGTTTCCTCACAGGGCTTTACCGTTTCCACCACCACATTCTGCCGGTCTGTCCAGAGGAAGGCGGGCTGTGCAAGGATGCCCGGCGCCGTGAAGGGAAGGCGGCCGAACCGCATGCCGGCCCGGGGGACGGCGGCAGAAAAACCCCCCTCATGGGGCAGGATGCCGTAACGGAAGGTATAGTCGCCGGCGTCGCCCCCGGTATCCGGCCGGGTGCCCGCCTTGGCCAGGGTCAGCGCAAATGTCCCGCCGTCCATGCTGATGCCGTATTTGCAGTCATTCAGGATACAGATTCCCCGGGAAGGCTCCGAAAAGTCTGTATAACGATGGTTGCACACCTCAAACATTGCCTGTTCCCATGTGTTGTTGCGGGTCACGGGGCGCTGGATACAGCCGAACTGGATTTCGTTGCGGGCATACGCGCTGCGGATATTGGTGTGAAAGGCGGCTTTCAGCAGACGGTGCCGTTCCCTCCAGTGCAGGACATTTTCCCACTCTACCAGCGTTGTATCGGCGCGGAATATCACGTCCTGGATCAGGTGAGAGTGTTCACATACCGCATATGTGCTGTGGATGCGGAACTCAACCGGGCCGTCGGCAGTGACGCTGCGTTCCAGCAGGCGGGCGTCCGGCGACAGCTTCATCATACAGTCGGCATCGATATCCCAGCCGTCCCAGCCAGCGGATACATCCTCGCCCCAGAGAAGCTGGCCGAAGGGACCGCCGCACCATTCCATGCCGTCTGCCAGCGTGGTCAGGGAGGAAATAAACCCCGTTTCGTCAAAGCACACCCGGAGCAGAGGCGTGGTGAGTACATTGCCCGCAAAACGGAAGGGAGAAGGCTGGGGTGCCGGAGCGGATTCCGGACGATGCAGACGCAGTACGCCGCTGCCCAAAGCCGGCCGGGAAAATCCCTGTACCGCAGCGGCGCAGGTGCCGTCGGCCCGGAGAACCTCCTGGATTACCACGTTATTGTCTTCTGGAACAAGACCGTTTAAGGGAGGCAGATAAAAGACATCCCCGCATGCCTCGTCCAGGGGGTTCCACACGGTATAGGCAGTTTTGTCCGCCGTGTCCTTCAGAACGGCCCGGAGCATGACATCCGCCCGGTCCAGCATGGCCTGCATTTCGGCCAGGCACTGCGCATGGGCTTCGCTGATACAGCTGCCGGGCAGGATGTCGTGGAACTGGTTTACCAGGAGGGTGTTCCACAGAGGAATGAAATCTCTGCCCGAAGCCGGCCGTCCTTCCCGCACGGCAGCCTGACATTCCAGAAGTTCCAGCAGCCGCAGTGCGTCTTCCGCCATACGGTTATTCTTTTTAATCTGCTGTTTGGCGGTGAGGGTGCCCCGATGCAGCTCCAGGTAAAGCTCGCCGTCGTAGACGGGCAGCTCTGCTTCCCGGGATGCAAGGGCGTGCATAAAGCCGCTTACGGAGCCGTAGGATACCCTGGGGCAGCCTTCCAGATCAGTGAGACGCCGGGCAGCTTCTATCATTTCAAACTGCGGACCGCCGCCTCCGTCCCCATAGCCGAAGGCGATGAGCCTGCTGTCTGATGCCTGCCTGCTGCGGATGCAGTCCTGATACCCCATGCCGTCCACCCGTTCCAGCAGCCCGGCCGCGTCGGGCCAGGTATCCATGACAAAAAAGTGGGTCAGCACCCGGGAGCCGTCGATTCCCTTCCACACAAAGGTGTCATAGGGAAAGACATTGGTGTCATTCCAGGCCAGTTTGGTGGTGAGGAAACAGGATATGCCGAATCCGCGCATAATCTGCGGAACGGCTGCGCTGTAGCCGAAGGTATCCGGCAGCCAGAAGACATCCGAAACCATGCCGAAGCGGCTTTTGTTATAGAGCTGCCCCCACAGAAACTGCCGCACAAGGGCTTCTCCGGAGGGAAGATTGCAGTCACATTCCACCCACACCCCACCGTTCGGCTCATACCGTCCCTTTGCCGTATACGCCTGTATCTGCCGGAACAGGGAGGGATACTGCCTCTCCATCAGCCAGGTATGGAAGGAAGCGCTCTGAATAAAGCGGTATTCCGGATATTGCTCCATCAGGCTGAACTGATTTGAAATGGTACGGGCAAGCTTTTTTACCGTTTCCTCCATGGGCCACAGCCATGCGGTATCGATGTGGCTGTGGCCGGTGAGTACGGCTTTGGGAGCGCTTTCCCCGTTGCGGCAGGCCAGGGACGCTTCCATGCAGCACCGTGCCTGTACCAGGGCGGGACGCCAGACGCTTTCCGAAACGGCGGCTGGGTCATAATACAATATCTGATGTACTTTGGTAAGCACATTCAGAATGCCGGCCCGCCGGAAGGATTCCCCTGGAAGCTTCTGCGCAAGCTGCACAAGGACCCGGAGATCCAGCAGAAAGTCCAGTATGTCCTGATTCCTGGTGCAGATGGAAATCCTTTTTGCCTCGAAACGGAAATCCGAAACCGGACGCTGCTGGAAAGGCTGCTCCCCGATGACATAATGCCCGGCGTAGAACTCTATGGCCAGCCGGAGCCGTTCCCCGGCCCGGGCATGGCGGCTGACGCAGTCGCAGTAATGGTTCCCGTGGCGCGTCACTGCGATTTTGGTGGCAAAGGTTCCGCAGGGAACCCCGTTTTTCCACAGCAGGGCTTCATACCCGCCCAGATCAGGATACAGATACAGCGCCTGTCCGTCCAGGGCCGGAGGGACGGTGTAATCGGCAAGGAACCAGCAATAGCGCCCCGGGCCGCCCCACAGGGACTTTCCCTCACGGTGTTCCGGGAGAGAGAACAGCGCGGCATCGGGCATGGCGTGGAGCCGCTCCTCTGTCTCGTACATGGAAAAGGGGAGAACGGCGGCTTCGGTGAAGACATAAGGCTCGTAAATTTCCAGGGTACGGGCAAGCTTGGAGAGCAGTTTTTTGTTTTGAGCATCATTCAGCATGGCAGATTTCTCCTGTTTTTTGCGGAACCAGTCCGAAAATTGATCCGTGGGGACATTTCCGTCCGCCGTCCGCCGCGGTACGGAAATGTCCCCGCATCCGGCGGAAAGCAATTTTCAGACAGGCTCCATACATTGACGATTTGCGGTTTGACGGGGAATAATTCCCATGGATTTTATTATCATAAAACACAGGAGCGGATTCGAAAACCCCAGGTAAACAGGTTGAGATGCAATGTAAAGAATTTGGCATCCCAATCACCGGGACCAAAGGGTATTATCCTTATATAGCCGCCGCGATCTGTTAATTACAGCCGGGCTGCTGTATAATAACGGGAAAAAGCAGTATCATCGGCTGCGGAACCGAAATCGGGAGAAAAAGAAAATGAGTCGGAATTGGAAGCGGAAAAGCGGGACACCATTTGCCTTCAGCCTGCCGCGGAGGCTTCTGGGATTGTTTCTCGTCTTTGTGGTCAGTATTTATATTGTGGGAATATGGGTTACGGTAAAACTGGAGCGGGACGCGTTCCTGGAGGTGCGGCAGATGTATCAATCCAGAGTGTCTTCCCTGGCGGAACAGCTGGATGATGAGCTGGGGCGCATTCAGCTTCAGATTAATTATGCCGCCACACGTCCGGACGTCCGGCAGATGGAACTTACCGCGCCCACAGCGGCCTTCACCAGAATCTACACCACGGTTCTCCGGGTGGGAGAACTGATGTACGCCCTGCAGAACGCCAGCGGACTCATTGAGGACGCAAGTATTTTCCTGCCCCGGCTGGGCAAGGTGATTTCATCGGACGGCTCTTACAGAGATTTTTCGGAGGAAGATGAAAACTTCATACAGGAATATCGGGAAGAGGGAGGCAGAGAACTGCTGCTGACGGTGAACGGACAGCTGTATCTGGCCTCGGATTCCATGCACATATCAAGTACCGAACAGGCGTCCGTGATCCGGGTGCGGTTTTCGGAACGGGTCATCTCCGAATGGTGCCATCGGTTCTCTGAGAACGGCCTGATATGCCTGTTGGGAGCCGCCCGGACAGAAAGCCTCTATTTCTTCAGTGCGGGGAATGCATTTTTGCCGGAAGCGGAATTCCGGGCAGACCTGGAGAAGGGAGTGGGGCAGTGGGAAGCGGGAGAGAAAAGGGCGGATGAGGACACTGTGGGGATTGCCGGGACAGAATATCTGCGGATGGCCATTCCCGTGGGAAAACGGGATCTGTGGGTATGCGGCTATGTGGACAGGAAGGTACTGCGCAATGCCTCCAGGCCCTTTTCCCTCTGGCAGCTTGTCCTTACGGCATTCCTGCTGCTGGAGGTCGGCCTGTTTTTCTATATTATCCGGAAAATGATCTCACAGCCCATCAACCGTTTTATGGGGGAAGTGCAGAGCCTGGAAGAAGAGGGCGTAATACGGCTGTCCCAGCCCCCGGGCAACAATATGGATTTTCTGTATTCCGCGTTTTTGGGAGTAAGCGATAAGCTGAAGGCATCCATGGAACAGGTGTACAACAATAAGCTGCTGGCCTATCAGTCGGAAATCAAATTTCTGCAGGCCCAGGTGAACCCCCATTTCCTCTACAACAGTTTTTACCATTTATACCGGATGGCGAAAATGGAGGACAATGAGGGCGTGGCGGAGATGAGCCGCCGTCTCAGCTCATACTACCGTTATATCACCCGCAGCGGCGAGAATGTGGTGCCCCTGTCCATGGAATATGAAAATGTAAAGGACTATACGGAGATACAGACAATCCGCTTCGGAGACAGGATTAAGGTGGAACTGGAGCCGCTGCCCCGGGAATACGCCGGAATGGAGGTGCCCCGGTTTGTGCTGCAGCCCTTGTTTGAAAACGCCTATAACCATGGGGTGGAGAAAATTACCGGGGGCATTATCCGGCTGCGCTTTGAGACACGCCCGGAAGAACTGGTAATCTATGTGGAAAACAACGGTGCCTGTGCCGATCGGGATATGGAGGCGCTGTCGGCATACCTGGAGGACCGCGGGGAGAACCGGGCAGTGACGGCGCTGAAAAACGTGAAAAGCCGTATGCGGCTTTTAGGGGGAGACCTGACGGTGTCCCATGGGAGCCTGGGCGGCTTCTGCACCACACTTATACTTCCCCGCAGGGAAAATCAGGAGGATTAGGATTATGCAGACACTTTTGATCGTAGACGACGAACCGAATATCGTGGAAGGGCTGGCCAGCCAGTTTGAACAGCGATATGGGGACAGTGTTATCATCATGAAATCTTTTACCGGGGAACACGCGCTGAATATCCTCCAGGGCAATAAAGTGGATGTCATATTGTCCGATGTGCGGATGCCGGACATTGACGGTCTGGAACTGATACAGGAAACGGAACGGCTCTGGCCCAGGACCCATTTCATATTTTTGAGCGGTTTTGATGATTTCGAGTATATTCACCGTGCGTCCAAGTTTTCCATTTACCGGGGATATCTGTTGAAGACGGAAGGAGACGAGGTGGTGATGGAGAAGGTGGACAAGGAGATACGGATGTGCGCGGAGGAGCTACGCGCCGAGACGGAACAGGGCAGAATGCGGGCCTTTGCGCAGCGTGCCGCGCTGGAAAGCATGCTCCGGGGCGGAGGCAGCTGGCGGGACTTTCCGATGCAGGATAACGTGCTTTCGCTGGAACTGGACACCGGGCGGCCGGTTTTTATGGTGCTGGGAAAATTCCTTCTGCATCAGGCGGCGGAGGGAATGCAGGTTCTGCAGCAGCTTGCCGGATTGCTGGAAGGCCAGGCCCCGGGGCTTACCTTTGAACTGCTTCTTCCCGAGGAGGGGACCCTTGTGTGGCTGCTTCAGGAAAAGAATGCCGCCGGGCGCCGGGGAACCGGGAGCTATATCCATGCGTTGTTTGAGGCAATTCAGCAGCAGATAGATGATGCCTGTGGTCTGGCAGTGAGCATGGTTATCGGCTGTGCCGCCGGATTTGACGAAATAGTAGAAAAGTACGGACGTTTAAATGATATATATTATATGATATACCGGGATGCGGGGAAGCTGATTATCGTGGATGAGACAGATTACTCGGATGTGCTGTTAAACCAGGGAGGCGGACTTCAGGAGCGGTTTCAGTTTTCCACGTTTATTCATCAGCTGGGGCAGCAGCTCCATACCGGAACGCCGGAATCGGTGAGGGAATTGTTTGCATTGTATTTCGGGGCATCCGGCGGGCTGCTGCAGAGCGCACGGCTTCACTCGGAGCAGCAGCTGACGTTATTTACGCTGCTGTTGAGCTTTCTGCGGGAGAACAGGATGGGAGCCTCCTACGAGCAGGCCCTTGCCCATATGCTGGACGAATTTCTGCACGGCGCAAACCGGACGGAACCGGAGGCCTTTATGGAGAAAACTGCCGTCTTCTGCGGTGAACTCTGCAGGCAGCGGGCAGAGAATGAAGCGCATAATACGGAGGCTGTTATCAATCGGATTAATCTCTATATAGAAGCCCATATAGAGGACTACAATCTGTCCCTGACGGAGCTGGCCTGGATGACGGGATTTAACCCTTCCTATCTCTCCCGTCTGTACCGGACGCACGCAGGCAGGAAGCTTTCGGAGTACATCGACGAAGTGAAGCTAAGGCATGCCCAGGGGTTGATTCTGTCCGGGGAACTGGTGAAAAATGTGGCCGAACGTACGGGATTTGCTTCGCCCTCCGCATTTATTCTGTTCTTTAAGCGCAACACCGGCAGGACGCCGCGGCAGTTTTTTGAGGAGCATATACCCGAAACATCCGATGGGGAAGGTAAATAGAACGGCATTTCATGTCAATAGTTATGGATTGAAAGGATTCTGTACAAAAGTTACAATAAAATTGTCGAAAACGCAGTTTCATTGTTGAATATGAAGGAGGACATGCTATGAAAAAAATGAAGTTTGGTGCTATGATGATGGCCGCCCTGGTATCGGCCCCCATGCTTTTATCCGGCTGCGGACAGGAACCCTCCGCACCGGAAGCAACATCCAATCCGTCCGAAGCATCGGACGCATCGGATGTTTCCCAGGAATCCCAGGGAGAACCCACTTCAGAACCCCAGGCCGCGGCGGAGGACGCCCCCTGGCTTACACCTTTTGAGGAGACGGTGAAGCTGGATGTGGTTGTGGGCTGGGACGCCGATGGGGGCGTTAAGGAAGGAACGACGCCGGAGACAAATGCCCTGGTTGAAGCGGCAAGGGATTTACTGAATATAGAACTGAATTTCCTGTGGATGGTACCGAATGACCAGTTTTCCGAAAAACTGGCACTCCAGATCAGCTCAGGCAATATCCCGGATATTGTAATGCTGGACAGCGGCAATTTCTATGAATTTATGTCCAGTGACTATCTCAGAGACCTGACAGACGCCTACGAGACTTACGCGTCCGATGAACTGAAAAATACGGTGGAGGGCTTCGGCGAGGAAGCCGTAAGATATTCTTCCCGTGACGGCAGGTTGTACGGTATTCCGGCGCAGCTGGATACTTCCGAGAGTGTGGCGGGGCTGTATTACCGTTCCGACTGGCTGGACGCCATAGGGACCGGCAAACCCACGAATGTACAGGAAATGAACGATATGCTGGTAGCGCTTGCCGAGTACGGCGCTTCCGTCAACGGCGGCAAGGATACGGTGGGACTGGGGACGACTTCCAGCGTGCTGAACACCAATTTTGCCCTAAGCGCATATTTCCAGTGTTATGGGGCGTATCCCAATAAGTGGATTATGCGGGACGGCGCCCTGGTAAATGGGATTGTACAGGATGAAATGCTGGACGCCCTGAACGGGCTGAAGGATTTATATGAGCGCGGCGCCCTGGCGGCGGATTTTGCCACATGGAATTCCGATCAGTTCAATGAGCGTGTTACCACGGACCAGGTGGGGGCTGCCTTCGGTACCTATTACATTCCGGCATGGCCGCTGAACCAGAATAAGGATGCAAATCCGGAAGCGGAATGGGCCGAACTGAATATTGCCGATATCGGCAGCAAGCCGGCCATGAATCAGGTGAGCATTAATCATTTCAACGTTGTCACCAGGGACGCGCCGGAGAACGCAGAGGCTGCCCTGATGAAGCTTCTGAACCTGACGCTGGCGGCCAATGGGAACTCCACCTTTGACAAATCGGTTTTCCAGGGCAGGGATCTGGCTGAAAACGGGGCTTCCATTTTCTATCTGCCGGTGTATATGTATTTCCCCACCCCATGGAAGCAGTACCGGGAGAATATCAGGGCTGCCTATGAGGCGCAGGATCCTTCCGGGCTGATCACAAATGTGGAACAGGAATGGTACGGGTACATGAACGACTACCTTACCCACGGCAATGCCTGCGAAAATCTGGGCACTGCATGGGGCATGTACAAGAGCCGCCTCTCGGAGGATATGGGAATTGCCGTAGGACTTGCGGCACGGGAAACCGGTGAGTATGAGCCTGCTTATTATTACGGCCCGGCTACCGAAACCGAGCAGCGTGTCTCTGCCACCCTTTCTGACATGTCTGTCTCTTTCATCGTGGAATATATCATGGGGCAGAAGGGAGAAGCCGACTGGGAAAGCTTCAGACAAAGCTGGAACGAGATGGGCGGACAGGCCTGGACGGAAGAAGTGAATGAGCAGTATCAGAGCATTACACAGTAGTCCCGGTGCATCCGGCCGCTCTTTTCTCAATATTTCCGGATAAAGCATCCCAGAGGTTATTGGGGGCACTTCATTGGAAATGCCGGAAAATAACTGATACAAATAGAAAGCGGGGTTTTCATATGGCATACAAAAAAGAGCGGCCGCGAAAGGCCGCCGCCCCTAAAGGGCATTTGAAACGGCAATATCCGTTTTATCTCATGATGATACCGGGAGTGGTATTCGTACTTATTTTCTCCTATCTTCCCATGTTTGGGATTGTGATGGCATTCCAGAATTTCTCACCCCTGAAATCCTTTTCGGGGTCGGACTGGGTGGGGCTGCAGAATTTTAAGGACATGCTGATGATTCCCACATTCTGGACGGTGGTGCGCAACACGCTGGTGATTTCCATCAGCAAGATTGTCCTGCGCCTGCTGGTGCCGTTGGTGATTGCACTGCTGCTGAACGAGGTTATGAGCATTCGGTTCAAGCGCGTTTCCCAGACCGTGTTTTTTCTGCCTTATTTTCTGTCCTGGGCCGTGATAGGAGGTATCCTGCGCAGCCTGTTTCAATACGATGGGATGGTAAACGGCGTTCTGACATCCCTTGGGATGGAGCGCATCATGTTCCTGGGCAGCAACAGCTGGTTTCCTGTGATTGCAATTGTATCCGATGTATGGAAGGATATGGGATACAATATGATTATCTTCCTGGCTGCAATCACCAATGTGGATCCGGCACTTCATGAATCCGCTGCCCTGGACGGCGCGAACCGCTGGCAGCAGGCCTGGCATATCACGCTTCCCACCATTCGCCCCATTGTGGTGATGCTGCTGGTACTTTCCCTTGGTTCCGTACTCAGTGCGGGCATGGAGCAGATTCTGCTCCTGTATAATCCCATGGTATATGAAAGCGCCGACATCATTGATACGTTGGTGTACCGTCTGGGGCTGGTCAATCATCAGTGGTCCCTGTCCGCTGCGGTGGGGATGATGAAATCGGCGATATCCTTTGTGCTGGTGGCAGTTTCCTACCGGATTGCCGTTAAATATTTTGATTATCAGGTATTTTAAAAGGGGGGCATGTGATGAAAGGCAAAAAAATATCCGTATTTCGTATTCTGAACTACCTGATTCTTTCTGTGCTGGTGGTGATCTGCCTGATACCGGTGCTGCATGTCATCGCCTTGTCCTTTTCGGAGAAAATCGAGGCGGTGTCCGGAAATGTAGGGATATGGCCGGTGGGATTTAATTTGTCGGCATACCGTTATGTTATGGAGGACGGGCAGTTCTGGCAGTCCTTGAAGGTCACGCTGCTGCGGGTCGGCATCGGGGTTCCCGTAAACATTATCCTTGTGATCCTGACAGCCTATCCGCTGTCGAAACCTGACAGCCGGTTCCGCGGGCGCACCGCATTTTCCTGGTTTTTTGTATTTACCATGCTGTTTAACGGCGGCATGATACCTGCCTACATTATCATCAGCAAGCTGAAGCTGATGAACACAATCTGGGCACTGACGCTTCCGGGGGCAATGAATGTGTCGTACATGATACTGATGATGAACTTTTTCCGGAGTATTCCCATAGAGCTGGAGGAGGCTGCCGTAATCGACGGGGCAAGCCAGATGCAGGTTCTGCTGCGGGTGTTCCTTCCGCTTTCCCTGCCGTCCCTGGCAACGATTATTCTGTTTGCCACGGTTGCGAACTGGAATGTGTGGATGGACGGCTATCTGTATATGAACACGCCGGATAAATATCCGCTGCAGACCTATCTGGCAACGATTCTGATGGAGTCCAAAAATAATGTGGAAGCGCTGATGACACCCGAACAGCTGGAGCGCATGGCCCGGGTCAGCGAGAAGACAATCGAGGCAGCGCAGATTTTCCTGGGGGCGCTGCCGATTATGTGCGTATATCCTTTCCTGCAGCGGTATTATGTCAAGGGGATGGTTGTGGGGAGCGTTAAGGGGTGACGGGTGGGCAGGGGGTTTTGCCTGGCGGGTCAGCGATACTTTTCCATCTGCAGCCGAAACATGGCCGCATACTTTCCGTCTAACCGCATCAGCTCGTCATGGGAACCAACCTCGGCAATCCGCCCGTCTTCCAACATGTAAATTTTATCGGCAAGCCTGGTTGTGGAGAGCCTGTGGGAGATAAAAACCACGGTTTTCTCCCTGTCCAGGTTCATCATGGTATGGTTCAGATTGTACTCGCTCAAAGGATCCAACGCACTGGAAGGCTCATCCAGGACAATGATGGACGCATCCTGGTAGAGGCTCCGGCAAATGCCCACCATCTGGGCCTCCCCTCCGGAAAACAATACGCCGTTCTCCTCAAATTCCCTGGTTATGGGGGTAGCATATCCCTGGGACAGGCTGGCGAATTTCCTGTCGAAGCCGCTTTTCTGAAGCAGGGGCTCCGCCTTCTTTTCCTCCACGGGATTCCGGTCCATCACGATATTCTCGCCCAGAGTGGCGGCAAACAGCTGATAATCCTGAAACAGCGTGGCGAACTGCTCCCGATATTCGTCCAGTCTCAGTTCCCGGATATCCGTTCCGTTTCGGGTAATTTTTCCAGAAGTCACGTCATAGAGCCGCATGATCAGCTTCACCAGAGTGGACTTTCCCGCGCCGTTATACCCTACCAGGGCAATCCGCTCGCCCCTGCGGATCGTCAGGCTGATATCCTTTAACACGGAAGCGCCTCCCGGATAAGAGAAGCTTATATGCTCCAGTTTCAGCTCCGCAAATTCTTCCCGGACGGCTTTTGCATCTTCCTTCTGGCGGATTTCCACCGGGCAGTTCAGAAAATGCCGTATTTTTTCAATATAACGCCCATGCTCCGGAAATTCGGTCAGCACCTGGGCCAGGCTCCGGGAACAGTTCCGCAGATTTCCGCAGGAATTGTATAAAGCCACTGCCGTGCCGTAGCCGAAGGCTTCCTTCACAAGGGTCTGAAACATCAGGTAGGTCAGGTAGATGCCGTCAAAAATCAGGCTGCTGCAGCCATATTGTATACACATTTTTAATACTTGAAGACGCCTGGTGCGCTTTTTTGAGATATCCAGAATCTGCGCTGAAGCCTCCTGAAATTCCTCGTAAAGCTTGGGCTTCACCTTGCTCAGGCGCAGCTCCTTGGCATATTCCGGCAGGTAAAACACCCTGCTGATATAATCCCGCTTCCGCTCCAAAGGTCTTATTTCTTCCCGAAAACGCATCCTGTATTTGTTATAGAGATTTGACAGCAGCAGTAAAAGCGCCACGGAAACGCCGGTCAGCCAAAGGCCCGCCAAATCCTGGCTCAGGACATAACCTGCCACCACAAAAATGCCCACGGTCTCCCCGATCAAAGAGGCGTAGCTTCCGATTACGGCCTCGGTCCGCTCCGCAGCCTCGCCCATAGCCCAGACAAATTCATTATAGAATTCAGGATCATCGTAATTCTTCAAATCCATTTCCGCTGCCTTGCGGTACAATTCCGAACGGATCCGCCTGTGGATTTTTTCCCTGGAGACAGGTTTCAGCTTTGTGTCTACATAATTGGGCAGAATTTGGGCCACAACGATAACAAAGGTAAAAACCCCGGCAATAAACCAGAAAACCTCCATAAAAGGTTTCTGATATTGAATGGCGTTGATAATATACCCGATCATATAAATATGTTCGATAAAAACAATCAGCCTATGCCTGGCCCGGGTGGTCAGCTCTTCAATGGTAAAAAGCGGCGCTTCCTGCAAGGCGATTTTCAGTAAAAACCAATTGTTGGAAATAGTTCTTTTCAACGTAATCTTCTGTTCTGACATTTCTATACTCCTCTGTGCGCCTGGGCCGCGCATACCAATCAATATTTGCGCTTTGGGGGCTGCAAAATTCAAAAATTCTGTACAGGATTCAGGATATTCAGTATCCGGATATACCTATATCCGGTGTCTATGACGTTTCCTGGGACAGCCCCGTGAAGTTTACGCTCAAACTTCCTCCCTCAACAGTTCTGCAGATAGCTCTCAGCCTGTTTCATAAACATATCCGCATAAATTCCATGCTTCTCCATCAAATCCAGATGTGTTCCCTGCTCCCTTAACCGGCCGTCCTGCAGAAGACAGATGGTATCTGCCATTGCCGCGGAAGAAAGCCTGTGGGAAATAATAATGGCAATCTTGTCCTTTTCCCTGCCGCAGAGTTCCATAATGGTCTCGTACATCTGGTACTCTGCCATGGGGTCCAACGCGCTTGACGGTTCGTCTAAAAGCACCACAGGGGCATCTTTCGCAAAGGTCCTCGCCACCGCGATCTTCTGGGCCTGCCCGCCTGAAAGAACTGCGCCGTTCTCGTCAAACTCCCTGGTCAGGACAGTATCCACGCCCTTTTCCAGTTTTTCCATCTGCTCCAGGGCACCGCTTTTCCGCAGGGCTTCCATGGCTGCCTCCCGCTGGGCCTCCGTTTCCAGTTTTCCCAAGATCACATTTTCCAGCACGCTCATGGAGAACAGCTCGAAATCCTGAAAAGTGGTTCCGATGAGTCTGCGGTATTGCTGCAGATTAAATTCGCGGATATCCACCCCGTTTAGCAGAATCGTTCCTTCCGTGGGATCGTAAAGCCGCATCAGCAGTTTGATCAAAGTACTCTTACCGGAGCCGTTATGGCCTACCAGGGCTGTGCGCCTGCCTGCGGTAAAGGTACAATTCACCTGCGATAAGGCGTATTTCCCTTCCTTTTTCTGGGCCGGATACTGGAAAGAGACATTCCGCAGTTCAAGAGTCTCCACCTTTTCCGGCACGGGAAGACCATCTGCGTCTTCCGGAATATCTGCACGGTACATCATAAATTCTCTTAACGTTTTGGCGAACAGACCATTCTGGTAGTTTTGGGCGATTCTGTCTGTCAAATCAGACAGCATCCATGTGGTGCTGACTATGGCGTTGGCCAGTACCACGAAATCTCCGATAAGGATGGTTTTGGTCACAATGGCGCAGTAGGCCGCAAACAGCCACATTCCCTCGAATACCAGAGGAAAACATAGGATGCCCCGCATCAGCCCCAAACCGCACAGCCGCTTCCAGTATCTGGCGGTAATCCCCAGGATGCCTTCGTATGCCTCGTCATAGGTATCGTCCAATACATTTTTGATATCGGTCATGCGGATTTCCTTTGCGTATCTGGACAAATACAGCACACGGTTCACATAATTCTGCCGCCGTGTGTACGGTATGACTTCCATGCTTTTTTCGTACTCAATGCGGTTGATCACCTTGCTGAAGAAAAAGTTCCCGATCATTGGCAGAAAACAGAACAGGCCCGCAACCGGGTGGATGGAAAAAATGGTGGCAACCACATAGACAGACGCGCCGAAAGCGCCGATCATACTCGAAGTATTCTTCAGTACGGACTGGGCCCTGTCATAGGCCTGGGAAGCCGCCTTCGTATAAGTATCATAAAAGGCCGCGTCCTCATAACAGGCAATATCCACATTGGTGGCCTTTTCAAACAGCATTTCATTCAGTTTTTCATAGAGCAGCGGGTCCGTGCAGGGCTCATACCGCTCCTTCATCCAGATCTGAAAACCGGTTGTGAGAAAAATCACCCCCATGGAAATGGCAATAAAAGCGGCAGTCTCCGGAAAGCCTCTGCCGAATTCCGCAGCGCCGAAAAGATATTTCATAAAAACCACACTGAAAAAGGCCCATTCCATGTAAGAAAAAATCTGCCCCACAAAACTGAAGATGACACGCCTGGGGTGAATCTTCCATATGATTTTTAAAAAGTATAAACTGTCCGATATGACATGAAGATTAAATTTGTTTTTCATTATCCTCCCTCGCGTTCACTTAAATTCGAACGGAATCCCGTATATTTATAAACTTATCACTTCCGGTCCTGTCCTCTGAATCCTGCAGCCGTAACTTTTCTTCTGTTTCACTCTTCCGGCCGGCAAAGAACAACCCGCTAAAAGCGACATAGCCAGGGTTCCGGTAAACGCCGAATCAAATTCCGGTATGTAGAGGTGTACAGCGTTTATGTCTCCTGAGAAAGCAATCTGATCGGAAGCCTTGCGTACACCGGCAATGTAATTTAGTATATCAAAATATTGGCCATTTGTCTATGGATACATGCGGATACAAAACGGAATCGGGCAGGATGCATTTAGGCATTGAACTTTCCAATTTTTGCGGCTATAATAAAAATCAGGTTGTAAGCAGTGGTTTTGTGAACGGCGGTGGGGATACCGGCTGAAGAAAGGCCGGAAGTCTGACAGAAGGAGCTGCGGAAAGACAGATTTCAGGGGTGCTGCAGACTGCATGGGGCAGGAAGGAGAGGAAAATGAAAATATACACATGTTTCCCGGAGGGGAAGGCAAAGGCGCTCACCATGAGCTATGATGACGGGAGGCTTCAGGATGAGCGGTTGGTGGAAATTTTTAATAAATACGGAATCAGAGGAACTTTTAATCTCAATTACGGTTTGATGGATGGGGATGAGAATCGCATTCAGAAAGAGCATGTAAGGGAACTGTATCAGAATCATGAGGTGGCAACGCACTGCCTGACCCATCCCACCATTGCACGCTGCCCGCTGGTGGAGGTGGCAAGGGAAATCCTGGAGGACAGAAAGGGGCTGGAGAGCCTGACGGGTGCCCTGGTACGGGGGCATGCCTATCCCAACGGCTCCTACAGTGAGGAAATCAAGAAGCTGTTTGGCCAGCTGGGCATTGCCTATGCCAGGGTGGTGGAGGCGAAGGCGGATTATGAGCTGCCCGCAGACCCGTTGGAGTGGCATCCCACCTGCCATCACAATGACCCGGAACTGATGAAGAAGGCGGAATTTTTCGCAGGATTTGCAAAGCGGCAGTATCTGAAGCTTATGTATGTGTGGGGGCACAGTTATGAGTTTGACGACAGGAACAATTGGGAGGTAATCGAAGAATTCTGTAAGTACATGGGCGGCAGAGAGGATATCTGGTACGCCACGAATATCGAAGTCATCGATTACATGGATGCGGCAAAGCGCCTGAAATTTTCCGGTGACAACGAGACTGTATACAATCCCAGCGCCGCCAGTGTGTGGCTGCAGGTGGACGACCGCAGGATTGTGGAAGTGAAGGGCGGCGCGACGGTCAGGCTGACGGAAGCCGTACGGCTGTGATTCACGGCTGCGCTGTAAGAGTATCTCCCTTGGAAAAAGAGACAGCAGTTGTTGTATATGGCAGTCAGGGAGAACGCGGGGGAAGCATACAGGCACCTTCAGGAATACAAGAGAATGAAGTGCTGGAGGAAATTTTTAAAATAACAGAGGAAAGATTAGAAAAGAAGTTCAAATTTAAGGTTTCTCTTCTGTCTGAAGAAGAGATTGCGCAAAGAAGGTATGAAAAGAACAATTTATTTATTTGTAAATGTTAGGCAGATTGGGAGTATTTATACCAGGGAATGGCGGATAAATGTGCTCCCAAGTATATTTCTGTCGCAGGAGGCATTGCTTTATGCGTTATTTACTAGAGACCACCAGGGGATATAGGCTTCGGTTCAGCTGCTTGTTCTTTACCATTATTTTCGCCACCGTGACAGGGGGAATGTTCCCTTATGCCATTGGGAAGATAGTGGATCAGATTTTCTATCAGAAGCAGCTGAGGGGATTTCTGGGCTGCTTTTTCCTGTATGCGGGATTTTATTTTCTGAATCAGTGCGGTCACATGGCATTGAATTATTTGTGGGCGCATCTGAAGGTCTCCTATGTCACGGATATCCGTAAGCAGTGCTTCGAACATCTGCTGCGCCTGAAGGCGGGCATTCTGGCGCAGGTCAGGAGCGGGGACGTGATGAAGCGAATTCAGGATGACACGGAGTGTTTTCTGGAATTCATTCACCGTAGCCTGTTCTATGTGCTGGCGAATTTCGTCCAGCTGGGAATTTCTGTCGGATATACGATTTATACGAATTTTTTCCTGGGCCTGACGGTCATTGTCATGACGCCGGTGATGGCGTACTCCATCCGGTATTTTTCCCGAAAACTGACAGAGCGGCATGAAAGGATACGGGATAAAATGGGCCTGGCGGATGCCTGGATACAAGAAGTGATGGTGGGGCTGACGGAGATCAGGCTGTTGGGCGCCCTGCCAAAGGCCGGGGAGGATTATGAGGGAAAAACCCGGGACGTGATCCGGGAAGAGATAGGTGCGGGATATCTGGGGCTGGAAGCGGACAGCGTGAACGAGATGCTTACATTGGCAGGGCAGCTTTGCATTTATTGTATTGCGGCTTTCAGTGTGTGCAGGGGAACCATGACCGTGGGGCAGTTTGTGGCCTGCGCGGCTTATTTCTCGAGTTGTGCGGCTTATTTTAATGCCCTTGGGAAGAAGCTGACAGATATCAGCGCCAACATGGTAGGGATAAGGAGGGTGGAGGAATTTCTGTCCTGGGAGGTGGAGCAGGATTCGCTGTCTGCGGAGGACAGATGTATCAGGGAGGGCGGCATAAGCTTTGCTGATGTTTCCTTCGGGTATGCGGAAGCAATGGTGTTGAAGCAGATCAGCCTGGAGGTGCACCCGGGGGACAGGGTTGCCTTTGTGGGAAAGAGCGGTGAAGGGAAGAGCACGCTGCTGCAGCTGATTTACCGCTTTTACGAACCGCAGGAGGGGAAAATCCTGATAGACGGGGCTGAGTTGGCGGACTATACGCTGGAAAGCCTCAGGAACCAGATTGGAGTGGTCCAACAGGACAACGGGCTGTTCCGCGGCAGCCTGCGGGAAAACATTGCCCTGTCCGATGACAAGTCCCAGGATGCGCGGATCTGGCAGATATTGGAGGGGCTGAAATTAAAGGAGCTGGCGGAGTCCTTTGAGGATGGATTGGACACAGTGGTGGGCAGCGGGGCAAGAAGCCTTTCCGGCGGGCAGAAGCAGCGGATTGCCATTGCCAGATGTATCTTCCGCAATCCGCGGATCCTGCTGCTGGATGAGGCTACATCGGCTTTGGATGAGGTTACGGAGTGTGAAGTAAATGCCTTTCTTTACAGCCGGCTGCCGCATACTACCATATTGTCTGCAGCGCACCGTTTCTCCACGATTTTGGCGGCGGAGAAGATTGCGGTGATCGAGCATGGGCGGATCAGCGACATCGGCACGCACAGGGAGCTGATGGAGAAAAACGTGCTGTACAGAACCCTGTTCGAAGAATATCAGCAGTCTCTGCGGGAGGGAGGAACGGCAAAATGAATAAATTCTTCTGGAATTCAGTGAAAGAGTACAGGGTGAAAATCCTTCTGTATACCGTATTGCAGTTCCTGCGCCAGGGTTTGGGGCTGCTGCCGCCCTGCTTTTACCTGCTCTTTCTGGATGAAATTATGACGGCACGTAAACTGGAATTGCTGGGGGTGGTAATGGGGCTATATGTGGCGGCGTTTTTGGCCAGGACAGTGGTCTCGGTCTTTTCCAAGAGAATTTACAATTCCATCTTTCCCTCCATGCGGGAAGCGTGGAAGAGGAGAGTTTTTCAAAAATACGGAAGCCTGGATATAGGGACGCTGCAGGGCTACACGGCTGGGGAGCTGAAGGCAAGGCTGCATAAGGATACGGAAAATGCGGTGCTGTTCTGCGAAAGGAAGCTGGATTTCTGGACCGGTGTTCTCAATATCTGTATTACAGCCGTGATTCTGCTGCGCCTGAACTGGATCCTGGCGGCGGTTAGTTTCCTGCTGCTGCCGCTTTCTTTTTTGGTCACGCGCCGTATCAAAGACAGGAGCAGCTTGGAATATGGGAAGTTAAGGCAGATCCAGGGGGAATATAATGATTTCATGATTCATAATATGTACTTTTGGAAGGAGATAAAGGCGAACAATCTGGGAGAGAGTCGGCGCAGGGAATTCGGGCGGCTTTGGGAGGATATGGGGAATGCGTTCCTGAAAGCGCATATGTGCTGGTTTATGAACCGTACATTTCTGGCGTTCAAGGATGTATTCCTGACAAAGATGGGGCTGTATTTGCTGGGGGGCATCCTGGCTATCCGCAATATGGCAACGGTACCGGTGCTGCTGTCCTTCATAGAGTATTATGGGGATTTTGCGAACCGGCTATTGGAGGCGGCAGACAATGTCATGATGCGGGGGGATCTGGAGGAGTCTGTCAGGAGGGTTCAGGAGATCATGGGACTCCCGCAGCCGGAGAGGGGCGAGGCGTCGGGGCGATTTGAGCGGTTGGAGCTTCGGGGGATAACATTTTCCTATGAAGATGCAGAAATCCTTCGTGATTTCAGCATGGTGGTCCGCAGGGGGGAGAGCATTGCGATCGTGGGGGAGAGCGGTTGTGGGAAGAGCACGCTGATCAAGCTCATGGCGGGTATCCTGACTCCTGCCAGGGGAGAAATCCTGTGGAATGGATGCTCCATGGATGTCCTGGAAAGGGGATGGCTTTATGGGAAGGTTGGATTCCTGATGCAGGAGACAAGCCTTTTCAACCTGACTATCCGGGAAAACCTTCTGTTTGGCAGAAGCGATGCGGATGAGGACGAGATGGAGGAAGCATGTAGCAGGGCCAATATTCTGCAGTTTATAGAGGGGCTGCCCCAGGGCTTTGAGACAGTGATCGGGGAGAACGGGATCCGCCTGTCCGGAGGACAGCGCCAACGGCTGCTGATCGCCAGGCTGCTGTTAAAGGACCCGGAGATCATCATTTTTGATGAGGCAACATCGGCACTGGACTACCAAAATGAAAGCAGCATACTGGAGCTTCTGCTGGAGCAGATAGAAGGAAAAACGTTTATCATGGTGACGCACAGGGAAACTTCCATTTCGAAATGCAGCAGGGTGTTGCGCTTATAGGAAATGTTCCTCGTCGGGAGAAATTTATAAAATTACAAAAATATTACGGGACAGAAATCATTTATTTTCTGTTCCCTTTTTTGTCTATTTTTGATATACTTGTTTGAGGATGCGGTCGAAATACCTACAGATTTGCGGAACTGGAATAGGAGGCGAAGCATATGCAGAGATATATAATAGAATCCAAGACAGGATTCTATTATCAAAATTACATTATGGCACTGGATCAGGGAACCACCAGTTCCCGTTGTATTTTATTTGATAAAAGAGGGAATATCCATTCCATGTCACAGAAGGAGTTTACCCAGATTTACCCCCAGCCCGGCTGGGTGGAGCATAATCCCAAGGAAATCTGGTCCTCCCAGCTGGCGGTGGCAACGGAGTGTATGGCTCTGGCGGGGGTAAGCGCGGAGCAGATTGCAGCCATCGGCATCACCAACCAGAGAGAGACTACAATTCTGTGGGATAAAAATAGCGGGGAGCCTGTGTACAATGCCATTGTGTGGCAGTGCCGCCGTACCTCGGACATGATAGAGGAATTGAAAAAAGACGGTTTTGACCTGAAAATACGGGAGAAGACAGGACTGGTGCCGGACGCCTATTTCAGCGCGTCCAAGATTGCATGGGTACTGCAAAATGTTCCCGGCGCAAAAGAAAAGGCGGAAAAAGGTGAACTTTTATTCGGTACAGTGGATACCTGGCTGATTTGGAATCTGACAAAGGGAGCCGCGCATGTGACGGATTACACCAATGCTTCCAGGACCATGCTGTATGATATCCACAGGCTGTGCTGGGATGAGGAAATCATGGAGCGGTTCGGGATTCCCGCCGGCATTCTTCCCAAGGTGTGTCCTTCCGGTCATGTGTTCGGGCATACGGCGGCTTCCGTCCTGGGCGGGGAGATTCCCATCGCGGGGGCGGCCGGGGACCAGCAGGCGGCATTGTTCGGCCAGTGCTGCTTTGAGAAGGGCGAGGTGAAAAATACCTATGGGACAGGATGTTTCCTGCTGATGAATACGGGAAGGGATGCCATTGCTTCCAAATCCGGCCTGCTCACCACCATTGCCGCCGGGACTTCCGAGAAGCCGGAATATGCGCTGGAGGGCAGTGTGTTTGTGGCCGGGGCGGGAGTGCAGTGGCTGCGGGACAGCATGCGTATGATGAAAACCGCGTCACAGTCCCAGAGCTACTGCGAGGCTGTGGAGGATACAGCCGGGGTTTACATTGTGCCTGCTTTTGCGGGAATGGGAGCGCCCTATTGGAATCAGTATGCAAGAGGTACCGTGGTTGGACTGACCAGGGGCTGTACCAAGGAGCATTTTATCCGTGCCGCACTGGAGTCCATAGCCTATCAGACTGCGGATGTGCTGCAGGCTATGGAACAGGACAGCGGTATTCGGTTAAAGAGCCTGAAAGTGGACGGAGGAGCCAGCGCCAATGATTTCCTGATGCAGTTCCAGGCGGATATTGTGGACACGCAGGTTCACAGGCCGGAATGCATTGAGACTACGGCGTTAGGCGCAGCTTACCTGGCGGGGCTTGCCGTGGGTTACTGGAAGGACAGGGAGGAAATCCGGGCGAACTGGCAGATTGGCAGAGTGTTTGAAACTGTAATGGAAGACGGGAAGCGGCAGGCTCTTTTGAAGGGGTGGAAACGGGCCGTGAAGTGTGCTCTTGCGTGGGCGGAAGAGGAATAACGGGAGGATGGATTACGTATGTTAGTTCAGAAATATAAGGATATGCTTTCGGCAAAGTCTGTCATCAGGGCGCTGTCGGAGTTCGCTACAGCCAGGGGACAGGAGATTGGATATGAGAATGTGTTTGATTACAGCCTGGGAAACCCGTCGGTGCCGGTACCGCAGGCGTTTACGGACTGCATGGTGCAGATGCTGTCCGAGACGGAGACCAATGCGCTTCACGGATACAGCCCCAGCCTGGGCATTACCAGCGTCCGGGAGGCGGTGGCGGCTTCCCTGGAGCGGCGCTTCGGGCTGCCGTACCGGAAGGAGCATATCTTCATGGCGGTGGGGGCTGCGGGCGCCCTGGCCCATGCATTCCGGCTGGTGACGGAGCCGGGGGATGAGATATTGACGTTTGCTCCTTACTTTCCGGAGTACGGCCCTTATGTGAATCTGACGGGGGCCATGCTGAAGGTGGTGCCGCCGGATACGGGGAATTTTCAGATTCATTTCGAAAAATTTGAGGAAATGCTCACGGAGAAGGTGATGGCGGTGCTGATTAACACGCCGAACAACCCTTCCGGCGTGGTGTATTCCGCGGAGACACTGCAGAGGCTGGCGGAGACGCTGCGCCGGAAGTCACGGGAGTACGGACATACCATATATTTGATTTCCGATGAACCCTACCGGGAGATCGTGTTTGAGGGAGTAGACGCGCCATGTGTGTCGGCTTTTTATGACGATACTGTCATGTGCTATTCTTTCTCGAAATCGCTGTCTGTTCCGGGAGAGCGTATCGGCTATGTGGCGGTGAACCCGAACTGCAGGGACGCGGAAACCATGGTGAACATGTGCGGGCAGATTTCCAGGGGAATCGGGCATAATTGCCCGCCTTCCATCATCCAGCTGGCCGTGGCAAAGGTGTTGGACAAGACCGCGGATTTGCGTGTATATGAGACGAATATGAAGCTGCTTTACGGGGAGCTGACGAAGCTTGGCTTTACCTGCGTGAAGCCTGGGGGCACCTTCTATATCTTCCCGAAGGCGCTGGAGGAGGACGCGAAGGAATTCTGCCGGAAGGCGCTGAAATATGACCTGGTGCTGGTGCCGGGGGATACGTTCGGGGCGCCCGGATATTTCCGGATGGCGTACTGCATCGACACGGAGAAGGTGGAGCGTTCGCTGGCGGCGCTGCGCCGGTTCGTGGAGGAGAATTATTTGTAAGGCGGGAAAACGTGACGGGAGCCATGGGGTCCGGATTAGCGTTTGGTTTTGAGAAAGGCGGGAGTGTTATGTATCAGGCAGGACTCATACTGGAGGGCGGCGGGATGAAGGGCGTCTACACCTCCGGGGTGATTGATTTTTTCTTGGATAAGGGGATAGAATTTTCCAGCGTGTACGGGGTATCCGCGGGGGCGTGCAGCATGTGCAGCTATCTGTCAAAGCAGCGGAGGCGGGCATTTGATGTCTGTGTCGATTACCTGGGCGACAAAAATTACTGCAGTATGTGGAGCCTCCTGACAACCGGGGACTTATTCAACGTGGAGATGAATTACCGCCTGGTTCCGGAATTCCTGAATCCCTATGATTATGATACGTTCAGACAGTATCAGGGAAAGGCGTACAGTGTGGCCACGGACATTGAAAGCGGTAAACCGGTGTATTTCCGGATACGGGATATGAAGAAGGATCTGGTCAAAATCCGGGCATCCGCATCCCTCCCGCTGGTGTCCAGGAACGTGAAGATTGACGGCAGGCTGTACCTGGACGGGGGATTGAGCGATTCCATCCCCATACGGAAATCCGTGACGGACGGGAACCGGAAGCATGTGATAGTCATGACCAAGGAGACGGGCTTTGTGCGGAGACAGGCGGGATGGCTGATGCGCCTGCTGACAAGCCTGTGGTACTGGCGGTATCCCAAGGTGGCGGAGCTGACGGCGAAGCGCTATCTGAGCTATAACGAGGACCTTGCGTATATCGAGAGACTGCGCAAAAGCGGAAAGGTATTTGTCATCCGCCCGAAGAAGCCAAGCGGCGTGAAGCGGGTGGAGAAGGATAAGGAGAAGCTGAAGAAGCTGTACCGCCAGGGCTACAGGGACGCGGCGGCTTCCTATAAGGAGCTGACGGCTTTCCTGGAAAAATAAAAAGCAGAACCATAGAAGAATCGGTAAGAGAGGGCAATACCTCATGAGATATCAAATCAGGCATGCGCTGGTACAGTACGGCGCGGATACCATATTGGAGGATGTAAACTTTGAAATCCGCGACAATGAGAAAATCGCGGTGACAGGGCGGAACGGCTGCGGCAAAACCACCCTGCTGAAGCTGATTAACGGGGATATCCGCATGAATAACCTGGACAGCGACGAGGAATGCGGTATCACCATGGCAGGGAAGCAGCGAATCGGCTTCCTGCACCAGATCAGCTTTCCGGAGGGGGAAATCTCCGTGGAGGAGGAGATCAGGAAGACCTTTGCGCCTATTTTTTCCTGTGAATCCAGGATGAAGGAGATCGAGGAACGCCTGCAGTCCGGTCAGGACAGCGCCCTGCTGCATGAATACGATACGCTCCAGAAGCAGATGGAAGCCCTCCGGGGCTATACCTGGCGGCAGGACATGGAAATCATGTTCCAGCGCTTCGGATTTGCCCTGGAGGATTTGGAGCGGCCTATAGGAAGCTTTTCCGGCGGGCAGCAGACAAAGGTAGCGTTTATCAAGCTGCTTTTGAGCCGGCCGGACATCATGCTCCTGGACGAGCCTACCAACCATCTGGACCTTCCCACCATTGAATGGCTGGAGGGATATTTGAAAAATTACGATAAATCTGTAGTCATAGTCTCCCATGACAGGATGTTTCTTGACCGTGTCATCGATGTGACCTACGAGATTGAATATCACCGCATCAGGCGGTATCCGGGCAATTACACTGCTTTCCTGGCACAGAAGGAAGCGGATCTGGTCAAGCAGGAAAAGGATTACGAGGCCCAGCAGAAGGAAATACGGCGCCTTACGGAGTGGATTGAAAAGTGGAAGAACACCCCCACCAAAGTGACGGCCGCCAGGTCCAAGCGCATGGCAATCGAGCATATGGTGAAGATAGAGAAGCCCCGGAGATTTGACACCAGGGCGTTTCACGCACTGTTCCAGCCCAGGGTGGAAAGCTATACGGAGGTGGTGACGGCAAAAAATCTGTGTATCGGCTATGATACGGAACTTTCTCGTGTCTCTTTCACGCTGCGCAAGGGGGAGCGGCTGGCTGTCATCGGGGAAAACGGCATCGGGAAATCCACTTTGCTGAAGACCTTAACCGGTCTGGTGAAACCGTTGGGCGGCAGCTTTTCCTTCGGGCCAAATGTGGAGTGGGGCTATTTCGACCAGCAGGCGGCGGTGTCGGGCTATGTGCAGCCGGAACAGACGGTGCTGGAGAATTTCTGGGAAACCTATCCGCTCCTGCAGCGGGAGCAGGTGCGCAGCGCCCTGGGCAGCTTCCTTTTCTCCCAGGAAGATGTGGAGAAGAAGATGGGGCAGCTCTCCGGCGGGGAACGGGTGCGCCTGGCCCTGTGCAAAATGTTCCAGACCAGGCCCAATCTGCTGATTCTGGACGAGCCTACCAACCATATGGACATCGTTGGAAAAGAGACGCTGGAGCAGATGCTGGCGGCATTCTCCGGGACGGTCCTTTTTGTGTCCCACGACAGGTATTTTATCCGGCAGATTGCCACCGGCGTGCTGGAATTTGAAGGCGGCGATGTAGTACAGTATCCATATGCTTATGAGGATTACCTCCATGAGAAGGAGAAGAGGCTGGCCAGATCGGGCGGCTCCGGCGGGAACGGAGGGGTATCCGGGAACGGCAGGACGGCAGGGAATGGGGGCGGCGGTACCGGAAATGGGAGTACGCCCACGTTATCGGACGTTTTCGACAGGAAAACCTACTACAGCCCCGGCAAGATAAAATCCCGCCTGACCAGGCAGCAGGAAAAATATGAGCTGCAGCTCTCACAGAGCGAAGAGCGCACGGCCGAACTGAAGCTGCAGATGATGGACCCGGCGCTGGCATCTGACTATGAGAAATTGATGGAGCTGCAGTCGCAGCTGGATCAGGAGGAACAGAACCAGGAATCCCTGCTGGAACGCCTGCTGGAGACGGAGACGGCACTGCAGGAATTGGAGGACGGCGGGGGTCAGGGGAACCTGTAAGAAGCGCTTTGACGGGGCAGGCGGATAGCGGCTGTGGCTTAATGTAATATGGAAAAAGGGCGGAAGTCAGTATACTTCCGTCCCAAGCCGCAGCAGCCTGTCATATTCCGTCCAGGAGATGAAGCGTCCGCCCATGCTCTCCAGGTGTTCCGTATGAAGCTGGCAGTCGATAAGGAGAAAACGATTTTTCGATAACAATTGAGCAAGGGCAATTAAAGCCATCTTGGAGCCGTTTTCCGTCTCGGAGAACATGCTCTCTCCGAAAAAGCATTTTCCCAGGCACACGCCATAGAGTCCTCCGGCAAGCTGTCCGTCCTGGAAGACTTCCGCGCTGACGGCGTAACCTTCCCGGTGGAGACGGCAGTAGGCTTCTTCCATCTCGTCGGTGATCCAGGTGCCTTCCTCAAATTCCCGTTTGATCCGGCAGCGGTGTATGGTATCGGCAAAATCCCGGTTCAGGCGAAAGTCAAGTGTATGTTTTTTCATAAACTTTTTCATGGAACGGGAGATATGTATCTCGTCCGGGAAAATAACAAAGCGCTCCTTCGGACACCACCACATGATATCCTCCCCCGGCTCGTACCAGGGGAAGATTCCGTGACTGTAGGCAAGAAGGAGGCGCTCCACGCATAAATCCCCGCCCACGGCCAGCAGGCCGTCCTGCCGGGCCAGAGTGGGGAGAGGAAAAGAGATTTCGTTTTCGTTCAGACTGTAAACTGGCATAATTTTTTCCGTGACCCGTTAGATGACGCCGGTATAACCGGAACTTCCCTGCAGATTATACCCGCCGGCAGCGGTATAACCGTTAGCGGCATTTGCCTGTGTCTTCATATAGTAATCCACAAGCGAAGCGTTGCCGGCAACGGAAGAACCGTAGTCCTTGAAAAATTTCTGCACCTGGGCCATATCGGCTTTTTTAAAGGTGTCTTCATTGATTGTCATTCTGCCCTTTGCGTCCACGTTGATTCCGAACTGCTTCAGCGCATCCGCGTTCTGGGCCGTCTTCTGCCTGATGTAGGATAAATTCGCGATTACACCGGAATTCGTGCTGGATTCGGCGGTTTTCAGCATGCTGTTGTAATTGCTGACAAAGCTTTTTGCAGTGGCAAAAATTTTCCCGATATCGTATCCTGCATTGCCGTCCTTATCCGTAACCTTCTCATACAGTTCGGCGGATGCCAGCGCCTTGCCGTCAGCCTTGACGCCTGCCGCGCCGGATACGGAGGGCTTCTTGTCCGTTTCGGTATTGGTTCCGGTAGTCTTGTCTGTGCCGGATGTAGAGGAAGTACCTGCAAAATGCACACGGGACGCAAGCCTGGAACCATAACTCATGACATCTTCGGATGAAAACAGTTCCTGGACCTTGGAGATATCCGCCGCCTTCAGCTTTGCCTCGTTGAGGTCAAGCGTGCCCCTGGCATTGACCTTGATGCCGATTTCCGCAAGCTTATCGGCGTTTGCGGACGTGGCGCTCATCATGTTTGTCACATAGGCGGTCTGGTTTGTCAGGGTGGAACCCTTTGCCGCGGTCACCACCTTGTTATAATCCTCCACAAAAGATTTCACGGCAGAGACTACTTTGTCCGCGGCGCTCTGGCCATTGTCTGTGCCTGTATAAGTACTGTCATTCTGCAGGGTTGCAATCGAGTTCTTCAAGGTGGAAAGCCCCGATGTCAGGCTGGAATTTGCTTCCTGTACATCCTTGGAAACCTTCGGGTTCCGCTTTTCCTGCTCAAGCTTCTCGAGAATATTGTAGGAACTTCTGCCTGTGCCGTCAGACGATGTATTTGAAGCCTGGCCCGTGCCGTAATAGGCCTTCATAAGCCTGCCGTAGCTGCCGTTTTTGATACTGGCGTAATCCGAAAGAAAATTCAGATTGCCCATTCCGCCGGACGAAAGGTTCTGGAACAGATAAGAATAATCCTGCCTGGAATCTACATTAATTCTAACACCCATTGTCATCACTCCTTTTTATAAAAGTATAAGCTATATAATAGAATTTGAGACAAGATCCTATCATCGGATTTCTACCGTATATATCGTCATATATTTCCATATCATTAACAGCTGATCAGATTTTGGACAATGAAAACCGGCGGTGTAAGAAACACCACCGGCCTGTTATGCCATACCTTAACGGGGACAAAAAAGCCCCTCTATTTCTAATTGGTCAGTTCGGGAACTGAATGCCGTAAATTGTATGACGAATCAAGATAACTGATCAAAATCTGATCTTCATCGAGTTCTTCGAAATGGCTTCCGATATAGTTTGATATATTGTCGATCTCCGAATGATTGATTTCATCTTCAACCTGAACGGTTATGTACACTCTGTCTATCTCATTGTTTAACGGTTCTATGAGTACAAGCGCGTGATCTACCTTATCCAGATGAGATAGCTGATTTGCGAATTCTATTGATTCCACCTTGCACAAATCGTCAAAATCAAGCGCCACAGTATTAGCGGATTTGTTCATTACAGTGAAAAGGATTGCACCACACAGGATGATAATAACCAGGGACAGCGTTAAGATAAATGTTTTTTGGGGAATACGCATGTGTTTCATCGATAGCCTTCCTTTCTTTAATTACGCTCTGAAAATCTGTGACTTATTCTTCACGCCCTTTTTGACCGGGGACCTTTACAAAAATATAACATATTATTGCCGAAAAAGCAAGTTGTTTTTGCCGGATCGTCAAAAATATGGAATTGTTTATTTGGATATTTCATCTGCCTGCGGTGACAGGTTCAGCCGGAAGCTTTCGCCGTCAGCGGCCAGGCTGCAGTTTCCGCCGTCTTTCAGTGCGCCGAAGAGCATCTCGTCCACCAGAAGGGGTTTGATTTCGCTTTGGATTACACGCTCGATTTCCCGGGCGCCGAATTCTGCGCTGATGCCCTTTTGCTTTATCAGCATTTTCGCCGGCGCGTCGGCGGAGAGCGCTACCTTTTTGCGCAGAAGCATTTTCTGCAGTTCTCCCAGCTTCTTTTCCACAATCTGCTCCGCCATTTTTTCATCCATGCTGTTGAACACCACAATTCGGTTCAGGCGGTTGCGGAATTCCGGCTGAAAGACGCGTTTCACTTCTTCCAGAAGGATTTCGGCGCTGACATCCTTACCCTGGAAGCCGATGCCGTGTTTTCCCATTCGGCTTGCACCGGCATTGGACGTCATAATGATGATAACATTACGGAAATCCGCTTTTCTTCCCTGGTTGTCGGTGAGGGTGGCGTAATCCATGGCCTGCAGCAGGATATTGTAGATATCCGGGTGGGCTTTCTCAATTTCGTCCAGCAGAAGGACGGCATGGGGAGATTTACGGATTTCCTCCGTGAGCAGTCCGCCTTCCTCGTAACCCACATATCCGGCGGGGGCGCCGATGAGCTTGGCCACGGCGTGCTTTTCCTCGTATTCGCTCATGTCAAAGCGGATGAGCCGGATGCCCAGCTCTTCCGCAAGGCTTCTGGCAATTTCCGTTTTTCCGACACCGGTGGGTCCTACGAACAGCAGGCTTGCCAGGGGCTTTCCCTCTTCCAGAAGCCCTGCCCTTGCGAATTTTACGGCGTTGACTACCTGGGATACGGCTTCATTCTGTCCGAAAATGCGGCTCAGAAGCCGGCCCTCCAGGGTGCCGAGGCGCTGTGTCTCGTCATTTTCCACCATCTGTTTGGGAATCTGGCAGGTTTTGGACAGGATTTCGTCTATGAGGGCTTTGTCCACGGCCTGGCGTTCCCGTTCCGGGTGCTGCACCCTGGAGCTGCCTTCCTCTGCCGCAGGCTGGTTTTCCTGCGCTGCAGGGTGCATACGGCGGTAGGCGCCGGCCTCGTCTATCAAGTCGATTGCCTTGTCCGGCAGGTAACGCTCGTTGATACATTTGGCGCTCATCTCCACGGCATATTCCAGCACGCCTTCCTCATAGGCAACGCCGTGGAAGGACTCATAGGTTTCACGCAGGCCCTCCAGAATTCGGACAGTATCCCCTACGCCGGGTTCCTTGATATCTATATTCTGGAACCTTCGTACCAGGCTCTTGTTCTTTGAGAAATGCTTCTTGTATTCCTCGTAGGTGGTGGCGCCGATGAAACGGATGTGCCCGGCTGCCAGGTAGGGCTTCAGCATGTTGGAGACGTCAAAGGTTCCGCCGTTAACTGCGCCTGCGCCCACGATGTTGTGAATTTCGTCAATGTAAATAATGGGCTTTTCCTCCCGGCTTAAGTCTTCCATGACGCGCTTGAAGCGTTTCTCGAAGTCTCCCCGATACTGGGTGCCCGCCAGCAGGCTGCCTAAATCCAGGGCGTAGATTTTAGAGCCGGATAAGGGTTCGGGAACCGTTCCTTCCTCCAGCATGCGCGCCAGCCCGTAGGTGATGGCGGTCTTGCCTACGCCGGGTTCGCCGATGTGAAGAGGATTGTTCTTCTCCCTGCGGCAGAGAATCTGCATGGTGCGTTCCAGCTCTTCCTGCCGCCCGATCAGCGGATTGACATCTTCCAGATGATCATTCAGGCAGGAGGCATATTGCTGCCAGAAGCAGGTGTGGGCATCTTCCTCCTCATACCCATCCTCAGCCTGGAAGTCGTACGGGAAGGCGCCGTCGTCTTCATCCGGCGGGGCGTCATACAGGGAACCGCGCCGAAAATGACCGTCCTCATCATCAGATAAGTTTTTATCCGCAGGTGTATTAGCCTGTGCCTTTATGCGGCTGCCGCCTGTCGGTCCGGGGCTTCTGCGTCCGGCGTTTTTCCCCTCCGCGTTTTCCTGGGCGGCGATTGTCATTTCCTGCAGCAGCCTTGCCTGCTCCACTCCCTGCAGCTGCATAAAATATACCGCGTAGCTTTCGGGCAGCCTGTACATTGCATGCAGCACATGGGGCAGCTCCACTGCTGACTTTCCGCTGTTCTGTGCCGCTTCCCAGGCGCAGGACAGCACAAAGACAAGGCCCTGTGAAAATTCGGGCGCATTTTCGGAATCTTCTGCCCCGTCGTTTTCGGGCATTTGTTCCATATTTTCTTCCAGCCAGCTCTTTAATTGGAAATCGAGCCTTCTGACACTTCCGTCACAATTCTGAAATGCCTGTGCAAAGGCTTTATTGCGGCATGCCGCATATAGGATCAGCTCCGGAGTAACGTACTCAAACCGGGCGTTTTCAGCCAGCGCGAAGGCCTGGCTGAGGAGTTCTGCCACTTCAGGCGATACGTACATATTGATACCCTCCCAGGACTGTCATGTGGAGTGTTTCGGGCAGCAGACAGGCATTTTATCCGGAATGCTTCCCCATGACAGTACGCTTCATCAATCATTTGTAAACTATTTTACAATTTATGCTTCCTCCACCGTCATCCGAAAGGGGAACCCTTCCTCTTTCGCCCAATCCGATGCGGTTTTTACCTTTGTGACAGCAATGTCATAAGAATAGGAACCTACGGCAGCCCTGCCGTTTTCATGCACCATCATCATCAGGTGTTCCGCTTCCGGCAGTTCCTTGCGGAAAATATCAATGAGAATTTCCACCACGAATTCCATGGGGGTGAAGTCGTCGTTATGCATGATTACCCGGTAACGCTTTGGTTCCCGGATATTGATTCTTGTCTTTTCCTTTGTTTCTCCCTGTACTGACATTGCTGTCACCTCCGAGATGTGTTTTTTCACTGTCAATGAGCCGGAACCACTGAGTTGCCCCTGTTAAAGCCGAATGGAGGACAATCTGGAACCGTTTCATCCAGCTACAAGAATAACACTGAAAAAAAGTGCTGTCAACTGAAGAAGTAAGGGGGACACCCGCCGGGAGCCGTCAGGTGATTGCTCGCTCGCCGACGCCGCAACAGTGCTGTGTGCGAAACCGCCGTTTCCACAAAATTAATATTACAGGGAATTGTATTTTTCGGCGGATTCCATTATAATATGGGGCAAGGCAGCCGTAGCCCTGTGCGCAGCCTAAAGCCCGATGCAGGGGAACGGAAAGTCGCGGGAATTTACGGATGCCGTCATTCATATGCTAAATGAAGGAAGTGTTTCAAAAAAGCGGGGTTTCCGGCAGGCAGTGCGGCATAAAACGGAATACGGCCCTGCAGAAAACGGGAGATTGGAGAGCGGATATGATAGAAATCATCAAGGCAATCATTTACGGAATCGTGGAGGGCATTACAGAGTGGCTGCCCATCAGCAGCACGGGGCACTTGATCCTGCTGGAGAGTATCATGCCTTTTAAGACGGCGGCTGAGGGCGGAAATGTCAGCGCGGAATTTTTCGGTATGTTTGACGTGGTAATCCAGCTGGGGGCCATCCTGGCGGTGGTGGTGCTGTTCTGGGGGAGAATATGGCCCTTTGCACTGACCAGGGCGGAAAGGGAGAAAGAAGGCGGGACAGGCATTATGTCATACTTCAAGAAGGATATCTGGATTCTGTGGTTTAAAATTCTGATTTCCTGCGTGCCGGCTGCCGTCATCGGCATTTTGTTTGACGATGTTTTTGACGAGCTTTTTTATAATCCCACCTCTGTTGCCATAGCGCTGATTGTATTCGGTGTGGCGTTTATCGTGATAGAGAACTGGAACAGGGGACGGCGCCCCGCAATCAGGAAATTGTCCCAGATTACATACCAGACGGCGCTGCTCATCGGTGTCTTCCAGCTGCTGGCGGCCGTTTTCCCCGGTACTTCCCGCTCCGGCGCAACTATTGTGGGCGCGCTGCTCATCGGCGTATCCAGGACCGTGGCTGCGGAGTATACGTTCTTTCTGGCAATTCCGGTGATGTTCGGCGCCAGCCTGCTGAAGGTGGTGAAGTTCGGCTTCGAATTTACGTCTGCGGAACTGGCGCTGCTGATAACGGGGACAGTGGTATCCTTTGTCATATCCCTGTTCGTACTCCGGTTTCTCATGGGATATATCAAAAAACATAACTTTAAGATATTCGGATGGTACCGCATTGTGCTGGGAATTGTGGTGCTTGTGTACTTCGGGCTGGCGGCATAGTGTAAAAAGGGCCTGCTGCAGTGTCAGCATTTTTCCTTCAGATGCCTTATGATGGCGTCGCGGTTGGAGGAACGCAGGCCTTCCGCAATGTGTATGAGGCGTTCTACCCGGAAGCTTTCTCCCAGGGAAATCCAGTAATCCGCCAGACGGTAATAAGTACTGCTGACGTCGGTATTGGTGCTGACAGCGAATTCCATAATAACAGAGGCTTCCGTCTCGTGCCCGGCTGCAATCAGTTCATCGGCCCATTTCTGCAGGGTCCGGACCAGGAGGGTATAGTTCTGGTCGTATTCGGACAGTGCCGTGATATTTGCCGTGCCGTATTCCAGCTTCAGGTCCGTATTGCTCCATCCCGTGAGATTGACAATCTTCTGCGAGGAGAGGGCCTCCAGGGTTTCGATGCATTCCAGCACGGTGCTATTGTCGTTTAGCAGGTGGGTGGGAAGCTGCTCCAGCGGCACGGGGATGTAGACAAGGCCGTCCAGGGACTTGCGGCGGACGGAATTTGCCCGGGACTCCCTTGCCCAGAAGTCTTCTTCGTCCCTGCGCTTTTTCCGGGCCTGTTTTTTCAGGTTGTAAGAAATGATTATGGTAAAAAGAATAAATGCGCCGATAAATCCGAAATTCATGTTGTTTTCCTTTCCTGTGTTTCATTGCGGGGGGCGGCATGCCTGAACTGCCGGGGGAAAGCCTGCCCATTCCCGCCGTTTCCAGTATAGCAAAGGAAACGCCGTAAGGGAAGGGGGAAAAAGGAATAAAGCTTGCCAAATACCTCGAATTCATATATAATCTGTTTCGTAGGCTGATGAATGACAGGGGATGTCTTCTGCGGCAGGCGGATGCCGTATGCCGGGGGGCCGGAAAGGAGCAGTCAGGAGTATATTATGTTTAATATGAATAATAAGAAGAAAAATCAGCGTATTTCCGTTATTATTGTCATTTTGCTGGTGCTTGCAATGGTGGTGCCGCTGGTGGCGTCCATGTTTTATTGAAGGTGAACGGTGAGGCCCGCTGAAGCGGGCGGGAGGTATGGAAATGAAGAGAGGCATAAGGTGGGCGCAGGCTGCCGTCCTGCTGCTGGGCTGCATGACGGCCTTCGGGATGAAGGTGGATGCACAGGCCGAAGATACCATTAAAAAAGGAATTTTTGCAGGTGATATCGACCTGTCCGGCATGACTGCCGCAGAGGCATCCCAGGCAGTGGAGTCCTATGTGGAAGGCATGGAGGACACGGAAATCACGCTTCTTGCGGCCGACGATACGGAAGTGACGGTAACGGCCGGGGAGTTGGGGGTCTACTGGGCGAACCCGGAGCTTGTGTCCGAAGCGGCAGAGGTGGGAAGCAGGGGAAATGTGATTGAGCGGTACAAGCTGTTGAAGGACCTGGAGAAAGAGAATCTGGTGCTGCCGATAGAGATTTCCTTCGATTTACAGGCAATCAGTGATATTTTGCTGGAGAGATGCGCGCAGTACGATGTGAAGGCGGAAGACGCTACGCTGGTGAGGGAGAACGGGGAATTCCGCGTGGTAGGCGGGCGCACCGGCTATGCGCTGGATGTGGAGACTTCCGTTGACAGGGTCAGCGAGCGGTTGATGAAGGACTGGGACGGCCAGCCCTGTACCATCGCCCTGGATGTGGAGGTGGAGGAGCCGAGGGGGACTGCGGAAGAACTGGCACAGGTGAAGGATGTGCTGGGAACGTTTACCACATCTTACAGTTCTTCAGGCTCCAACAGAAGCGCCAATGTTGCAAACGGCTGTGAGCTGATCAACGGCACGCTTCTGTATCCGGGAGAGGAATTCTCCACCTATGAGAGTGTGGCGCCTTTCAGCCAGGCAAACGGCTATTACATGGCAGGCTCCTATATGAACGGCAAGGTGGTGGACAGCCTGGGGGGCGGTATCTGCCAGGTATCTACCACACTTTATAATGCGGTGCTTCTGGCGGAGCTGGAGGTGACGGAACGCAACAACCATTCCATGATTGTGACCTATGTAGACCCTTCTGCCGACGCGGCGATTGCCGAGAGTTCGGGAAAGGATTTTAAGTTTGTAAATAATCTGGAATATCCGGTATATATTGAAGGGATTACACAGAATAAACGCATTACCTTTACCATCTACGGTAAGGAGACGCGGGATGCCGGCCGGGAGGTGCGTTATGAGAGTGAGGTGCTGGAGGTGAACAGGCCGCCTGCCGACATGCTGTATGCGGATGCCTCCAAGCCGCTCGGATACCTGGTGTACGACAGCGCCCATATCGGCTATAAGGCGCGGCTGTGGAAGGTGGTGCTGGAGAACGGCACGGAAGTAAGCCGCACCCAGGTGAACAGCAGCAGCTACAAGATGGTGCCCAGAAGCGGTACCGTGGGTACGGCCACAGAGGATCCGGCTGCATATGAGGAGATTATGGCGGCGATTGGCACCGGCAATCTGGATCATGTGAAAAATGTGATTGCCATTCTGACGGCTCCGCCGGAGGAGAACAGTGATGAGAGCGGTGACGAGTAGGCTGCGCAGGAAGACAAAGGGGCCTGGCGCGGGGAAATGAGAGCCGCCGGGGCAGAGAGCAGAGAGCAGGGGGACGGAAGCCTTGCCTGGCGCGGAGGAATCAGAGCCGCCGGGGCAAAAAAGCCCGGGAGGGCAGCCCGGCATGGAGGAAGGTGCATGAAAGCGGGAAAAGTGCCGGAGAATGTGCTGAAACGTTCTGTTTTAAGGCAGGTCAATGGGATAAGTAAGAGAGGAGAGGGCGGTGCAGGAATCGGGAAGGACTGCGCCGCTTTCCTTTTTGCGCAAGAAGGAAAACTGGTGAGCTGTGTGCAGGAGGCCGTGGTTTTGGCAGGAGGGCTGACAGGCAGCGAGACGACGCAGGCGCAGCACGGGGAAGCCTTTATGACGCTGGCAGATCTGATACAGAAGTGCGCAAACAATTTAGCGGCCGGGGGCGCCCGTCTCAGGGCAGTTATGCTTACATTGCTGCTGCCGGAGGATTCTGAGGAAAGCGTACTCCGGGGGCTGACGGAAGAGGCGGCAGGGAAGTGCAGGGAACTGGGATTGGAGATTGCCGGGGGGCAGAGCCGGGTCAGCGGCGCAGTGGTATCCCCGGTGGCGGTAGTGACGGGGTACGGCGTGCCGATAGAGGGGAGCGACGACAGGGCGTCCGAACTGCCCGAAAAGGCACCTGTGGGCGGGCTGGAACATGCGTTCGAGAACGGCGTGTCTGAACTGCCGGGAGCATTTGCCAGCGGTCCAGGGCATACGTTAGCAAAGGGTGTATCCGAACTGCCGGGAAAGGCATCTGCCGACGATAGAGAACATGCGGGCAGAAAGGCAGTTCCGGGCCAGGATATCGTACTCAGCAAGTGGATTGGGCTTCAGGGAACCGCGGTGCTGGCGAAGCGCAGCCGGGAGAAGCTGTCGGGCAGGTATCCGGCTTATCTGGTAGAGGAAGCGGCGGGATTCGGCAGGTATCTGTCGGTTCTTCCGGAGGCGGAGACGGCTGTTAAAAACGGTGTCCGCGCCATGCATGATGCCTCGGAGGGCGGAATTCTGGGGGCGCTGTGGGAATTTGCGGAGGGATCCGGCGTAGGGCTGGACGTGGATATGCGCAGCCTCCCGCTTCGCCAGGAGACCGTGGAGGTCTGTGAGTGCTGCAATGTGAATCCCTATGAATTGATGTCGGGGGGCTGCCTGATTATGGCGTGCCGGGACGGCCGGGAGCTGGCGGCGGCACTGAAGGCGGAGGGGATTCCCGCGACAGTTGTGGGGAAGGTTACGGCAGGCAGGGAAAGAATTCTGCATAACGGGGAAGAAATCAGGTATATGAACAGGCCGGCAAGAGACGGGATATACATGTGACACAGCCCTTTTGTGCATGAGGGTGCTGCACAGGCAGTTCGGCTGACGGTCATGACTTTTTTCTCTGCGCCGCAATTGCCCCGGGCCGTGACGCATATCCCGCAGGACACATTTGCATGTGCTTCGGGGCAAAACCCCAGGAGAGGGAGGGAAAAAGGGCTGCCGGAGGCGAAATTTCTTGCCGAGACATTGCGTCTGTGGTAAAATGAGACCGTATTCGAGACAGGAGAGGCGGGAAGAAACGGCTTTTACGGCCTATTGAAAAGGGAGGATGGGAAAATGAGAGAAGAATTATTGGCGATAATCGAGAGGAACAGCCGAATCGGCTTAAAGGAACTGGCAGTCCTTCTGGGAACGGAAGAGGCAATGATCGCCCAGGAGCTGGCGGATATGGAAGCGGAGGGCATCATCTGCGGCTATCACACCCTGATTGACTGGGAGAAGACCTCCAAGGATAAGGTGACTGCCCTTATTGAGGTGCGCGTGACGCCTCAGCGCGGCCAGGGCTTCGACAGCGTGGCGGAGCGGATTTACAAATATCCCGAGGTTCAGAGTGTATACCTGATTTCCGGCAGCTATGACCTGATGGTTATCCTGGAGGGAAAGACCATGCGTGAAGTGGCCGCGTTTGTTTCGGATAAGCTCTCCACCCTGGATTCCGTACTCAGCGCAGCCACCCATTTTATCATGAAGAAATATAAGGACCACGGCACGGTGCTGGACAGGAAAAAAGAAGATGAAAGGGAGATGATTACCCCATGAAAAATCCGTTATCAGAACAGGTTGTAAAAATCAAGCCTTCGGGTATCCGGAAATTTTTCGACATTGCCAGCGAGATGAAGGACGCCATTTCCCTGGGGGTGGGTGAACCGGACTTCGATACGCCATGGCATATCCGTGACGAGGGCATTTATTCCCTGGAGAAGGGGAAGACCTTTTATACCTCCAATGCGGGCCTGAAGGAACTGCGGGAGGAGATCGCCAATTATCTTTACAGAAAGCAGGGGATCCGCTATGAGCATCCCATGAAGGAAATCCTCATCACCGTGGGCGGCTCCGAAGCCATCGATATCGGGTTTCGCGCCATGATCAATCCCGGGGATGAGGTGCTGATTCCCCAGCCAAGCTTTGTGTCTTATGAACCCTGTGCGGTGATGGCGGGGGCGACGCCTGTTATCATCAACCTGAAGGCGGAAAATGAGTTCCGGCTTACGGCCAGGGAACTGGAGGATGCAATTACGGAGAAAACGAAGCTTCTGGTGCTGCCTTTCCCCAATAACCCCACGGGGGCGATTATGGAGCGGAAGGATCTGGAAGAAATCGCGGAGATATTGATAAAAAATGACATATATGTCATGTCGGATGAGATTTATGCCGAGCTTTCCTACAAGGAAAAACATGTGTCCATAGCGCAGATTCCGGGGATGAAGGAGCGCACTATTTTGATTAACGGTTTCTCCAAGGCCTTTGCCATGACCGGCTGGAGGCTGGGCTATGCCTGCGGCCCGGAGAATATTATTGAGCAGATGACTAAGATTCACCAGTTTGCCATCATGTGCGCTCCCACCACCAGCCAGTATGCAGCCATCGAAGCGCTGAAGAACGGCGACGAGGATGTGGCGGAGATGTGTACCGCGTACAACCAGAGGCGCAGGTATCTGGTACACTGCTTTAAAGAGATGGGGCTGTCGTGCTTTGAGCCTTACGGCGCTTTTTATATTTTTCCCTGTATTAAGGAATTCGGCATGTCCAGCGATGACTTTGCCATGAGGTTCCTGAAGGAGGAGAAGGTGGCTGTGGTACCCGGGAATGCGTTCGGGGACTGCGGCGAAGGGTATCTGAGGATTTCCTATGCCTCCTCCCTGGAGAACCTGAAGACTGCAATGGGAAGGCTGGAGAAATTTATCGGGCGGCTGCGGGCGGAGCGGCGGACAGCGGAATAAGGCCGGATTGCTCCCGGTGATTCCGGAGGGAAGAGGTGCCGCGGCGGCTCGGAGGCCGGGAAAGAGGGAAAAGCAATGCATATCGTATTACATCAGCCGGAGATACCGGGAAATACCGGAAATATCGGGCGAACCTGTGTGGCTACAGGCACGGCCCTTCATCTTATAGAGCCGCTGGGCTTTCGGTTGGACGAGAAATCCATCAGACGGGCGGGGATGGATTACTGGCATCAGCTGGAAGTACACAGGTATACGAATTTCCGTGAATTCATGGAGCGGCATCCCGGGGCGAAAATCTGGATGGCTACCACGAAGGCGCAGCATGCCTACACGGAAGTGACTTACGGGGCGGACGACTTCATTATGTTCGGCAAGGAGAGCGCCGGGATTCCGGAGGAAATCCTGGTGGAGCATGAGGAGGGCTGTATCCGGATTCCCATGCTGCCCGCCATCCGTTCCCTGAATCTGTCCAATGCGGTGTCTATCGTATTGTATGAGGCGCTGCGGCAGAACGGCTTCGCCGGGATGCAGCAGGAAGGGGAGCTGCACCGGCTGAAATGGAAGGGCTGAAAGGAAGAAAAGAATCGGACAGAGGACGCGTGCAGGTAAAATGCAGGCGTCTTTTTCTTGGGGGCGGTGCATATGCCGTACGCAGGGGAAGAAGTCGGAAAAAGCCGATGGAAAAACAGATGCGCTTGTGCTAAAATAGACAGGCGGCCGTATGGAACGCCTGACGGCGGGAAGGGTACATAAAGATGACAAACCATTTTTCGGAGATACCGGAGTCATTTTGGGGGCTGTTCCGCTCCCGGAACCGGCAGATTTATATAGAGGCGCTCCTGCAGGTGAACGAGGAGTACCAGTACAGCAATTATTATCTCAGCAGGGAAATCTGCATCCAGGCATTAAGCGATTATTTTGCCCGGCAGAAAGTGGACTATGCGCAGGAGGAATCGGAGGATGACCTGGACCTGCTGGAGCCGCTGGCCACACGGATTCTCAACTGGCTTCTGCGGGCGGGGTGGCTGAGAAAGGTGGAGGATTACGGGACCATGACGGTGAATATCGTCATTCCCGATTATGCGGCGGTGTTCGTGGACGCGTTCGCGCACCTGGCCGGGGAGGACGAGGATGAAGCCCAGGTGTATATCCAGAATGTCTATGGGATTCTGTTCGCCTTTAAGAATGACCCGCGCTCCAATATTTCCCTGCTGAAAACGGCCCTGGCGAATACCAGGCGGCTGAACAAGACGCTGCAGGATATGCTTCACAATATGGACAGGTTTTTCTCCAGCCTTCTGGAGCAAAAGGCTTACGGTGACTTGCTGAAGGAGCATCTGGACGGGTATGTGGAAGAGATTGTCCGGAAAAAATACCATATCCTGAAGACATCGGATAATTTCTACCTCTATAAGGCGGATATCAAGAAGTGGCTGGGGGAGATGCGGCAGGATTCCCCGTGGCTTCTGCAGGTGTGCGAGCGGAACAAACGGCTCCGGGGGCTGGATATCCGTCCCGAAGAGCTGGAAAAACAGCTGGACATGATTGAGCGCGGATTTGACGACATCGAACATCGGATTATGAATATGGACAGGGAGCACACCCGGTATATACGGGCTACGGTTACCAGGCTTACTTATCTGCTGAACAGGGAGGACAATATGAAGGGGCTGGTGATCCGGCTGCTGAACCATCTGTCCCAGACAACGGGAAAAGAGGCGCAGGAGCGGGAGACGGACCGGATCAGTGCAATTCTCAATCTGTCCCGGACGGCGCTGCTATCGGAGAAGTCCCTCTATAAGAGACGGCGCCCCAGACCGGATTTTGCGGAGGCGCTTACTGCGGAGGAAGAGCCGGAGGAGCTGTCAGGGGAAGAAATCCTGCGGCTGAACCGGATTCGCAACCGGTACAGCAGGAAGGAGATTGAGGCTTTCGTTCTGGAGAAAATGGAGAACGGGTGCCTGAAGGTGACGGAGGATACCATCGCCTCGCCGGAGGACTTTGAGAAACTGGTTTTGGCTTATGACAGTTCTGTCAGAAAAGACAGTCCTTTTCTGGCCGGAGAGCAGGAAGGGAAGGAAATCGACAACGGAAAGTACCGATACCCGGCGCTGGTGTTCCGGCGAAAAGAGCCGAAGGGATGAAAAGCCGCGGAGGCGGAAAAACAGTCCTGCGGCGCATGACAGCGCGCCGGACCGCAGAGAAAGGGAGCAGATATGATAAATTACTACGAGGAACTGCCGCCGGAAGAGCAGCGGAAGGTAACGGAGGTAATCGGCCGGCTGTACAGGCAGACCTTCCTGCTGGAGAGGCAATATGACAGAAAAACAAAGCGGTATCAAATCAACAAAGATTATTACCAGTGTACCAGGCATATGGAATTTGTGAAGGCATATTTTGCCATCATGGATATAGAGGTTATGGAAAACAGCCAGATGGGGGTCATCTACATCCGCGGCGAACAGGTGGCGGGGGAGAAGCTGCCCAGGCTGGCTACCCTGTATATTCTGGTTTTGAAGCTGCTCTACGATGAGCGGATGTCCGCGGTATCCACTTCCGTCAACGCGGTGGCCTCCCTGGGGGAAATTCATGAGAAGCTGGGATCCTACCGGCTTTTGCGGAAACAGCCGTCCATGACGGAGATACGGCGCTGCCTTGCGCTGCTGAAGCGGTATCAGCTGATCGAGCCGATGGACATCCTGGAGGAAACGGACGGGCAGAGCCGCCTGGTCATCTATCCCACGGTGAATGTAGTGCTGATGGGGGATGACGTGAGGGCGCTGATAGAGACATATACGGAAGGGGATGAGGAGGATGACGAACCAGAGCTTTGAAGCGCTGTCCAGAATATGCCTGAACAACTGGCACTACATAAGACATAAAACCCTGTCGTTCCATGAGGGGATTAATTTTTTTACAGGCCATTCCGGAAGCGGTAAATCCACGGTGATTGACGCCCTGCAGATTGTCCTCTACGCAAATACGGACGGCAGGGGGTTCTTTAACAAGGCGGCCGCCGACGACTCGGACAGAAGCCTTATTGAATACTTGAGGGGCATGGTGAACATCGGGGAGGACAACAGCTTCTCCTATCTGCGGAACAGCAATTTCTCCTCCGCCATCGTGCTGGAGCTTCGCAGGACGGATACCGGGGAGTGCCAGTGCGTCGGGGTGGTGTTTGACGTGGAAGCGGCTTCCAACGAGGTCTCCAGAATGTTTTTCTGGCATAAGGGACCCATACCGGACCATGCGTACCGGGTGAAGGGAAATAGCGAAAATGGGGCAGGGCGCGCCATGGCCATAGAGGAAGTAAAAATGTGGCTCCTGGAGAATTTTCCCAGGGAGGCATATTATTTCGGCTCTCACAACGAACGCTTCCGCAAGCAGCTCTACGACGTATACCTGGGAGGCCTGGATTCCGAGAAATTCCCGCTGCTGTTTAAGCGGGCCATTCCTTTCCGCATGAATATCAAGCTGGAAGAGTTTGTGAAGGAATATATCTGTATGGAGCAGGATATCCATATAGAAGATATGCAGCAGAGCGTTATGGAGTACGGGCGCCTGCGGCAGAAGATTGAGGATACCTGCCGGGAAATCGGGAAGCTGAAGGAAATCTGCAGGCAGCATGGGGAAGTGGCAGCCATTGGGCGGGAAATGGAAGCCTACGGGTATTACGGCGCCAGGCTTGACATCATGCAGGACGGGCTGAAGGCGGAGGCGTGCCGGGCAAAGCTTCTGGCGCTGGAAGAAGACGGAAAGAAAGCGGCCGCGGCCATAGAAGAGGAGCAGGGGCGCATCGGACAGCTGGCCGGGCAGGGAGACGAGCTGCTGCAGCGCATCACCATGACCGGGTATGAGCAGATGAGGGAGCAGCTTCTGGCTTTAAACGCCCTGACGGAGCGCCTGGAAAACAGCCGGGAAAGGTGGGGGCAGGCCGCAGCCGCCCTGAAAGCCTGGGAGGATGTGGACAGCGTGCCCAATCGCACACTGTGGGACATTGAGGCTTTCGGGAAAGGCGAGATTACGGAAGAAGGGCTTCGGCGGCTGAAAAGCGACCTGGAGGAGGTTCGCAGGGATGCCGTCAAACAGCAGCAGGATGCCCGGAGCGAACTGCGGGAGCTGGGGAAGAAAATGAAGAGGGCCGGGGAGGAGCTGGCACAGCTGAAGGCGGGAAACAAGGCATACCCCAGGGAACTGGAGCAGGCCAGGGACATCCTGCAGAAGCGTATACACCAGGAGACGGGGAAGAACGTCAGGGTGGACGTCCTGGCGGACCTTCTGGATATCCGGGACGAGGCGTGGCGCAATGCGGTGGAGGGCTACCTGGGCTACAACAAACTCTCGGTGATTGTGGAACCCGGGTATGCGCGTTTGGCTATGAAGATTTATGAGGAAATGGACAGGGAGAAATTCTGCCGGGTGGCCGTGGTGGACACGGAGCAGGTGGCGGCAGGCCGTCAACAGGTGGAAGCCGGCTCCCTGGCAGAGGAGGTGAAGGCCGCAAACCCTTACGCGCAGGCCTATGTGAATTTTCTTCTGGGGAAGGTGATGAAGTGCGGGGATGTGGACGAACTGCGCAATTATCGCGTTGCCGTCACGAAAAACTGCGTGTCCTACCACAATTACCGGATTCAGCATATCAACCCCGCCCTGTACACCACAGCTGCCTATATCGGAAAGAGCAGCGTGAACCAGAGGATACAGCTGATAAGAAAAAGCCTGAAAAACCTGGAGGCGGCCGTTACGCCCCTGGAGGACACGGCAGGGGAGATGGAAGGGCTTCTGGGACTGGAACATCTGGGCCAGGAGCCGGAGGTATACCTGGAATGGAAGCGGGATATGGAAGCCCTCGGGGAAAAGCAGGCCGAGCGGGCGAAGCTGGAGGCAAAACTGGCCGAATTGTCTTCCCGGGATGTAGGCCGCTGGAAACAGGAACGGGAATCCCTGCTTGAACTGTGCGAGCAGCGGAAGGAGGTTTTGAACCGGCTCCAGAGAACGGCCTATGACCTGGAAAGAAACCGGAAGCAGGAGCAGGACAATCTGGTAAGGCTGAATGAGGCACTGGTGGAGAAGGAGCGGAGCCTTGCGGTGAAGCCGGAGCTGGAGGAAGAGCTGAAAGCGATTCTGTCCGCCCGGCAGAATCCGAGGTTTGATTCCCTGCGGGAGGATTATCTGGAACGGCTTGCCGGGGCCGGTGACAGGCGGCAGCGGGAGATGAACCGCCTGGTGGATTTGAGGAGCGAATACCTGCGCACTTACCAGAACCGGAATTTTTCACCCACTGCGGAGGAGAACGGGGATTATGAGGAGCTTCTCCTGCATCTGGACAATGAACGCCTGGAGGAATTCCGAAGCCGGGCAGCGGAGCAGGCCAGGACGGCGGTGGAGCATTTCAAGGATGATTTTATGTATAAAATCCGCAGTGCCATCAAGGAAGCCCTGCAGCGGAAGGACGAACTGAACCGGATTATCAGCCGTCTGGATTTCGGAAAGGATAAGTACCAGTTTTTCATCGGGAAAAACAAAGGCCCGGACGGCCGGTATTACGATATGTTTATGGATGAGTCCCTGGAGGTCAATCCCTCGGACCTGGATATCGGGCTGGACAATCAGCTGAATCTCTTTACCATAGAGCATGAACACCACTACGGGGCCATGATAAATGACTTAATCAGCATCTTCATCCCACCGGAGAACGCCGGGGCGGAGGAGCTGGAGGAAGCCAGGCGGAATATGGAGCGGTACGCGGATTACCGTACTTACCTTTCCTTTGACATGCAGCAGCTGATCCGGAACGAAGACGAAATCATCAAGATCCGTTTAAGCAGGATGATTAAGAAAAATTCCGGCGGCGAGGGGCAGAACCCCCTTTACGTAGCGCTGCTGGCCAGCTTTGCCCAGGCCTATAAGATTGACCTGAAGCCGGGGCAGCTGCGGAACCCTTCCATCCGCCTGGTGGTTCTGGACGAGGCCTTCTCCAAGATGGACGCGGAGAAGGTGGCAAGCTGTATCCAGCTGATACGGGGATTGGGGTTCCAGGCCCTCATCAGCGCCACCAACGACAAAATCCAGAACTATCTGGAAACGGTAGACAAAATATTTGTATTTGCAAATCCGAACAAAAAGTCCATCTCCGTCCAGGAATTTGAGAAAAAGACATTCGGGCAGCTGCGGGAGACGCTGGGGGATGAGGGAGAGCCGCCTGTGTCCTAATGGGCGGCCCGTGTACCGCAATCAGATGCACGGGACTGAGGACCGCCCTTTCTGCTATGAGGATAACGGGGAAGGGGATACGGCCTGTATCGGGCTGTGGTATGTTCGCCTTTGCCTGGAAGGATTTTATCATGGAAAGTCCATTCTGACCATCAACAGTGAAATCGGAAGAGGCACCAAGGGTTGAAGCCGGAGATACAGTTCGTTGTGCTGTCTTTTTTTTGAGAACTTTTCCTATGTGCAGGCGACTCTGAGATTGGGGGGCTGGATTATATCTCCAAGACTTTCATGGAACTGGACAACAGCTGCTGCGTAACACATCGGATTCCGTGACGGAGATTGCGTTTTCCTCCGGGTACAACGATATCTATTATTTTAACCGTGTCTTCCGGAAAGCGGTGAAATGCAGCCCGATGGAATTTCGGAAGGAAACGGAGGGCCGGCCTTAGGCCAGCCCTCCATGTGAGAGTTTCTCCTGTCTGAGAATTCTTTGTATACTTTTTTCAGATAAAAAATAAACTTCAGCCAGTTCATCAATGCGCCTGCCGGACAGATAATCCCTGTAAATCAGCCGGTTCCTGTCCCGGAGTTCCAGGCGATAGGCGGTTTTCGTCCCCCATTCCTGCCTGTTTTCCTGCTTTCGGGGAATATATATGTTTGTTCCGTCAACGTATTGCTGAATCAATTCGATAATTTCAACCGGCAGAATTTCTTCTGCTCTTATATAGCCCATGTCTGCCTCCTAAACAGATTGTTTCCTCATAATATCCGCACACCGTCCCGTGACGGAGCGGAAAGTGACAATTCAGGAAAGCATTGGCTATAACATTTTCACATGGGACAGCCCCGTAAGATGCGGGTTCTGTCACTGTTTCTGCAATAGCCAGTGCTATGCAGACTTAACATATCTTCTCATATAGAAGGCTCCTTTCCGTTTCTTCCTGTTGTAACCGGGTCTGCCTTCAGGCGCACGGGAAAGGCGCCGACGGCGTTTTCATCATAGCATGGTTTGGCTGAAAAAGCAATAGCCGCAACTCTGTGAGTTTTCACGGACGATCCAAACGGTAGCTATGGCAACAATTAGGACGATTGCTCCGGAGAAACAGGTTGCTCTTGCAGCGATAATGAAGTAAACTTGAAACAGTGAAAGCAAAAAGAGCAGGACGGAGGTATCAAAATGAAATTGCTGGTAATCGGAGGAAGCTATTTTCTGGGCAGGGTATTCGTGATGCAGGCGGGAAAGGAACATGACGTTACCGTTGTGAACAGGGGGAGCCTGTCTGTGGAGAGCCTGGGGGCGAAACAGATCAAAGGCGACAGAAGGGATGCGGCACTGTGGGGGAAGATTTGCGAAGACATAGATGCCGTCGTTGATTTCTGCGCCTATGAAAAAGGGGATATTGCCCGGGTTCTCCGCAATATCGGGGGATCGGTGAAACAGTATATTTTTATCAGTACGCTGGATGTATATCGGCGGGGGCTGGGAGGCGTGAAGACGGAAGAGGCGCCTTTTGAGGCCAGGGAGTTTCCCGGGGAGGCGGGAGCCTATATCACCGGGAAGGTGGCGCTGGAACAGGAGCTGCGGGAAGCGTGCAGGGAAAAAGGAATTGAATATACGGTATTGCGTCCGGCATTTATCTACGGGCCATTTAACTATGCGCCCAGAGAATCGGTATATATTCGGCTGATGGTGCAGAATCATGTGCTGCCCCGTATCACCGATGCGGCGGGAACCTTTCAGCTTGTATATGTGAAGGACGCGGCGGATGCAGCCGTCAGGTGCCTGCTGAACCCGGCGGCTTACGGGCAGGCCTATAATCTGTGCCCCGGGGAGGCGGTTACCTATGAGGACTTTTACCGGGCGCTGAAGACGGCTGCGGACGTGGAGGCGGAAACGCTTCCCGTTACGGCTGCGGAGGCACAGCGAATGGGAATTCCCCTGCCGTTTCCGGTTACGCCGGAGGAGTCGGAGCTGTCTTCCGGTGAAAAGGGCAGGCGGGAGCTGGGCCTCGCCTATATCAGCCTGGAGGAGGGCATGGCGAGGACCTACCGTGCCTTTAAGGGGGTGTACATGCCGGCAGCGGATTAGCCCCCCATTGCATTCATCCTTTGGCAATCAGCACTTACCAGGGTCCTGCACATTGGGGCAATGGTGTGCGCCCGGGCTGTCCGGGTGTTTTGGAGGAACATGGAAAACGGAGGTGCTTCGGCAGCTCTGTTTTTTTATGCGCAGGCCCGTGCAGTGGGGGTTTGCTGCGGAAGCGGCGCACGGGCCGCGCGGCGAGTGGGGATAAAATCTCCCCTGCTCGATTCTGGAGTTTTGCGGAATTTCGTAACATCTACGTTCGGCACCGGAATCTGACCTCTTATCTCCCGATACAAACCTCATGCACAAAAGCCCTTTACTTCCCCCTTTTTTCAGCTATACTGATGTCAGGAACCGCCGGAAAACAACGGGTTCTTCCTGCTTCGGAAAACGATGTGTTTCCGTACAGGGCACGATTCCGGCAGGAAAGACGGCTTCGGGAAAGGGTGGTAAAATGCCATGCAAAAGAAATCTTCACATTCGGCAAAATATACATTGAGAGGCAATCTTGCGTTCATGCTGCGGAAAGCCTGGCAGTTGGATAAATGGCTTATGACGGTGACGGCCCTGCAGATGCCGGTGCTGGTGCTGCTGCCACTCTGCACCACTTATCTCTCCTCCAATATGGTGAGGTGGGTCAACAGTGATATCTCTCCGGGTCGGCTGGCGGCGAATATTCTGGCAGCATCCGCAGTGCTGCTGGTGCTGCATCTGGCGAACAAGGTAATGGATGCAAAGGTGAACTGGGGTTCCATGCTGAATCGGATTCAGTATGTTACCATATGCGGTGAAAAGGCCATGGATATGGATTATGAAAACCTGGAAAGCCCGGACGGACAGACGAAGATGGAGAAGGCCGTTGGCTGCCTGTACAATTCCGACGTGGGAACACAGCAGCTGTTTCGCCAGCTTGTGAACATGGTGTCCAACCTTATGGGGCTTGTGGCGTATTCGGCGTTGATTGCGGCTCTGAGTCCCGGGTTGGTGGCGCTGCTGGCAGTCATGACCCTGGCAGCCTATTTTGTAAACAAGGCCAACAATGCCTGGAATCACCGCCACAAGGATGACTGGGTGCCGTTGGACAGAAAGCTGGGCTATATTCGGAACAAGGCGGGGGAGGCGGCGTATGCCAAGGACATTCGGCTGTACGGTATGCGGGGCTGGCTGGAAGACCTGTTCGAGAGTCTGCTGAAGGAGCGGATGGGCTGGTATAAGAAGGGCGAGGCGAGAGGGATGGGGGTGGATGTGTTCGCAGGGCTGCTCACCTTTGTCCGGGACGGGGCTGCTTACGGCTTCCTGATTTACCGCATTCTGGAGGAGGGGATGTCCGCAGCGGATTTTGTCTTTTATTTCGGGATGATTTCCCAGTATTCTTCCTGGCTGCTGGGGCTGATACAGTATTACGGCGAAGTGGAGCGCGCCTGCCTGAACTTCGGTGACATACGGGCGTTCCTGGATATCAAGGATACTTTCCGCAGGGGAAAGGGGGAAAAGCTGCCTGCGGAAGCGCCGGAAATTTCGTTCAGGGATGTCTCGTTTTATTATCCGGGCAGTGATGTCCCCACCATCGACCACATTACATTTACCGTGAAGAAGGGGGAAAAGATTGCCCTGGTGGGGTCCAACGGCGCCGGCAAGACCACGCTGGTGAAGCTGCTGTGCGGCCTGTACCATGCGTCGAAGGGACAGGTTATGGTGGCGGGGAAGGATGTGGGCAGCTATGACAGGGATGAATATTATACGCTGTTTTCGGCGGTTTTTCAGGATATACATCTCATGCCTGCCACTGTGGAGAAGAACGTCGCTCTCTGTGAAGAGGACAGCATAGATAAAAAGAAACTGGAAAAAGTGCTGGAATTATCGGGAATTAAGCCGAAAATAGACAGTTTTCCGAATAAGGAAAAAACCATACTGATGAAAGGCGTCCGCGAGGAGGGAACAGACCTCTCAGGCGGAGAGAAGCAGAAGCTGGCACTGGCAAGGGCCCTGTACAAGGGCGGCAGCATCATTGTGCTGGATGAACCCACCGCCGCCCTGGACCCGGTGGCGGAGAATGAGATTTATCAGAGATATCATGAGCTGACAAGGGGAGCGACTTCCGTGTTTATCTCACACAGGCTATCCAGCACCAGATTCTGCGACAGAATCCTGTATCTGGAGAATGGGCGGATTGCGGAGGAGGGCACCCACGAGGAGCTGATGGCGCTGGGCGGGAAATACGCGGCCATGTATGAAATTCAGAGCCGTTATTACCGGGAGGAGAGAAAATGAGGAAATGGAGAGAAGACATTACACTGATTGCAAGGTCGTTGAGGCTGATACATAAAATATCGGCCGGAATTCTGGGCATGATGCTGCTGCAGTCTGCACTGGTATCGCTGTCCCCGTTTATTACGATGTATATGTCGTCAGTGATGATTAACGGGATCCAGGACAGAATGGAACTGGGGCAGCTGCTGGTCCTGGCGGCGGTTACCATCACGGCCTCGCTGCTGGTGCATCTGTCGGGCAGCTTCTTCCGCCATTACATCAATTATCTGCAGGCAAGGTTCTGGTCAAGATGCGAGATGGTACTCAGCGGCAAGATGATGGAGATGGACTATGCGGATGTGGAGTCCGCCAGAATCCACCGGCTGCGGCAGCAGATACAGGATTTCTCGAATGTGGGGGGCGAGGGAATCGGAAATGTGCTGTACCAGTTCCGGGAACTGGCGGAGAGGGCGCTTACAGTGATATTTTCCATAGCTTTTGTAATGAGCCTTTTTACGGCCCGTTTTCAGGGGGAGGCTTCGGGGATTCTGCGATTTGCGGTGTCACCGCCTGCAGCGGTACTGCTGGCGGCAGCGGTTCTGGCCAATGCCTTTGCGGGGATGGGCGTTGGCAGGAAGATGATGGAGAACAGCCATAATCTGATGAGGCAGGCCACAGATGCGAACCGGGTTTATATGTATTATCTGGAAAATCACATTATGACCTATCATACCGGAAAGGATGTCCGGATTTATCATGAGGCGGGAATGCTGCGGGAAGAAACGAAGGCATTGTTTGACACCGGGGTGGATATGGTGAAGGGGCAGACGAGGAATGAGGCAAAGTATGCCGGCACGGTTGCCCTTTCCACGGTGGTATTGAGTACGATTGTCTATCTGTTTGTGGGCTTGCGTGCCATTGCCGGTATGATTGGCGTGGGGCAGGTGGTGCTTTATATCGGGAGCATCAGTAAGTTCACCGACGGTTTTACGGGGCTGGTGATGGCACTGACCCGGCTGCGCACCAATAATGATGTCATGAGGGTATACTTTGAATTTCTGGATACGCCGGCGGGAACGGAGGAAGCTGCAGAGAGGTTGGCGGGAACGGAGGAAGCCGCGGAGACACCAGTGGGAACGAAGGAAGCTGCGGATGTGCCGGCGCCCCATGAAGTGGAATTTTGCGACGTTTCCTTTCGTTATCCGGATTCTGAGAACTGGGTGCTGAGGCATATCTCCATGAAATTCCGTATGGGAGAGCGGCTGGCGGTTGTGGGAAAGAACGGCAGCGGCAAAACTACATTTATCAAGCTGCTCTGTCGTCTGTATGACCCTACCGAGGGCTGCATCCTGGTGGACGGAGTGGATATCAGACATTTCGGCATGGAAGAATACAGGAAGCTGTTTTCCGTGGTATTTCAGGATTATAAGCTGTTTTCCTTTTCGCTGGCGCAGAATGTGGCGGCAAAGAGGGACGCGGAGCCGGACAGGGTGGAAGCGTGCCTGCAGCGGGCAGGATTCGGGGAGCGGCTTTCCCGGATGCATGACGGCATCCATACCTGCCTGTACAAAGATTTCGAGGAAACGGGCGTAGAAGTTTCCGGAGGGGAAGCGCAGAAAATTGCCATTGCCAGGGCCTTGTACAAGGATGCGCCCATCATCGTTCTGGATGAGCCTACCGCCGCCCTGGACCCTATTGCGGAATACGAGATTTATTCCGGATTCAATGAAATGATAGGCGGCAGAACGGCAATTTATATCAGCCACAGGCTGTCTTCCTGCAGGTTTTGTGACGATATAGTTGTCTTCAATATGGGAGAGCTGGTGCAGCGCGGGAGCCATGATGAACTTGCGGCCGATGCAGACGGGCTGTATTATGAACTGTGGAACGCCCAGGCACAGCATTATGCGGATTCTGCTCCCACTGCCTGAGACCGGGGCATTCCCGCTTTCGTACAGGCGGAAATTGCCGGAAGCAAAAAAGATTCGCACAAATGAGGGCAATATGTTATAATGACCTTAATCTCGGCAGGAAGAGGCCGAATGGCCATCATACATGGGCGTTGCTGTGCCCATGTTATAATGACCTTAATCTCGGCAGGAAGAGGCCGAATGGGAAAGGAGAATCAGATTATGAACAAGGGCGCATTTCATCAATTATCGTACGGAGTATATGTGGTCAGCACATGGGATAAGGGGAGGGCTACCGGCTGCACGGCAAACAGCGCCATGCAGATTACTTCCAGCCCTGCCACAATCGCCGTGAGCATCAACCATGACAACTACACAAACCAGTGTATCCAGGACACGGGGAAATTTGCCATATCCATCCTGGGAGAGCATTCCGACCCGGGGATTATCGGTACCTTCGGGTTCAGGAGCGGAAAGGACTGCAATAAGTTTGACGAGGTGGAGCATACCGTGAAGGGCTTTCTTCCGGTGGTATCCGATGCCTGCGCCTATATCGTATGCGAAGTGGCAGACAAAATGGAGACATCCACCCATACCGTGTTTCTGGGCAAGGTTCTGGATGCGGATATCCTGAAGAAGGACGATCCCATGACCTATTCGTATTACCATAATGTAATCAAGGGGAAAAGCCCGAAGAACGCGCCTACCTATATTGGGTGAGGATATGCATTCACTGCCATATCAGGGGCAGGGAGCGGGGATGCAGATAACTGTCATCTGCAGCAACCATATATTCAAGGGATTCCGCTCCCCGATCATAAAGGGTATGGAGGAAGCCGCCGCCTCCGCTTTTGTGCTGGCGGAGAACCAGGTAGGAAACATCGGCAGGAATTTCCAACCGGGGCATATCCTGCTGAAAAAGCAAATCCAGTTCGGCGTCAGACAAAATCCGCAAAGCATGGTTATCCTGGCCCATGAGGATCAGTTCTGCGCCGGAAGGGGCATCTGCCGAAACGATTTTAACGGTAAAACGATAACCAGATGTCTCTTCCGTGCCGTTGAAGCTTTCGCTTCTGGACTGGGCAAGGCTTTGGCTCCATTCCGCTCCGGCAGCCAGGGAATCCGAGGAAATACCGCTTCCCGGCAGCAGATACAGACGTCCGTCTTCCTGCTGGTAGACCGGGTTGAAGTAGTAGCGGCAGAAGCGTCCGGTGCGGGTATACAGGGAGGCTTCCGCGTGTTCTTCGCTGTCGGACACAGTGAAGTGGAGATCTGTAAAGGCATCATCGCAGATATAATGGCCGGAGGATACCTGAGACGACGAATCCGGAAGCATCAGATTGTAGATGCCGAAGCCTTCCAGCTCTGGAAAAACCACGGGTTTCTGCGAATTGTCCCCGCCGATCATGCCGTATATTTTCACAGGTTCCTGTTCTTTTATGACAATCTCGCCGTGGACATTGAAGTCGACCAGCGGCGCAGCCGACGGGATATGATTTTCCGTGACAAATATGCCTGCCAGCCGGTCTTCCTCCGTCCGGATTTCCGCCAGGGCCAGCGGGACTTTTGCATAGGCAAGAAGCCCGCCGCAGAGAAGCAGGAGAGCGGCGCAGCAGAGGAAGAATGCGGGGAGGCGGGGCGAGGAGGCTTTGAAGGTATCGCCTTCGGGAGTTGTGCCCGGCATCTTGCCGCCTTGGTTTTTTTCCGGTTTCCTGTTTTCGGGATTATAGGGTTGTGTTTGCTTCATTCTTCGTGATACCTCGCTCTCTCTTGGGATTCTTTTTCTGATATACGGTCTACCGTTTTTCTATGTGCTGTCCTGCGGCGCATCCGCTCCCTCTTCCTCATCGTCCAGCTTTCCGTCGAATTTTAATATGTCTCCCACATCGCACTGCAGATAGTAGCAGATTTTATTGACAGTGCCGAAACGCACGCCCTTTGCCTTGCCGCTGCGCAGGATGGACAGGTTTGCTTCGGTGATATTTATCAGCCGGCACAGCTCCTTGGAGGTCATGCGGCGTTCTTTCAGGATTTCGTCCAGATTGATTCGGATTGCCATTTTATCTTGTTCCTTTGTTTTCTGCTCAAATAAACATGTCATTGTCTTCCTTCAGCCGCTTGCTTTCCAGGTAGAGGAGGCTCAGGATCCGGATGCCAAGTACCACGATGATTTCCGCCAGCGGGAAGGTGATAATGTAGGAGCTGCTCAAAAGCAATCCGGAAAAGGCAAGCTGAAGGAGGCTGATGCCCACATTGGAAACCAGAAGCAGCACCAGAAGCCGCCCGCTTGTAATGCGCAGCCGCTCCAGCCTGGCGCCGGTGTCCGCGCTGAAGGCGGCGCGCCTAAAGCTGCGCAGGAAACCGGCGCCCATGGCCAGCAGGATGAGTTCCGCCGCTTTTGGCAGCAGCCGGGTGATCGCCTGGAGAATGAGGAAAAAGGCGGTGACATTCAGCTGCAGCGAACCGGCGGCGGAATTTTTTTCGCTTAATTCCTGAAAGGGTGCGGTGAAGGCCGAGACGCCCTGCCACAGGGACTCCATTGCCAGAATAAGGATATAAGCATAGAGAAGTAATTGCAGGCCGAACAGAAGCCTTCGATATCCCGTCTTTTCGAAGCTTCTGATGCAGCGGAGCAGGAGCCATGTCAGCAGGAGGCTGTACAGGACCGTTCCAAGGAGATATCCGGAAAAATCACCCAGCGGTAGGGGCGACAGGTATACATTCATGTAGGAAGGATTGACATAGAACCAGAGGGCGGCATAGAGCATCACGGACAGCACCGGAAGAAGCCAGTCCGCCCTGCAGCTGCGGCGCCTGAGATACAGGATGGCTGCCGCTGCCAGCGGGGCGGCGCCGATGATGAAAAACAGGACCCAGGCAGCCGCGTTGCCTGCGGAGCCGGACAGGGAGAGCCTGCGCAGTGCAGTCCCCAATTGTTTCCAGGGAAAGGTGATGTATTCCATGTTGCTGCCTCCAAAATTATTGTTTTTCGATAATTGCAAGGTCATGGTAACATGGAAATTATCGTTTGTCAATCATTTTTTACCGTCGGCAATGCCCCGTCAGTTTCCTACGGGGAATTGGCTGGTTAGAGGGGAAGCACCAATAAGAACTGCCTGGTCAGTACCCTGTTTGGGCGGCTGCCAGGCAGACATGTGATGTGAGGAGCGGTTGCCCGAAGGCAGACAATTACGGAAAAGCAGATAAGACATTGCTGTGGTATAGGGTGACGGGTAATTACAGATCCAGATCCGGAGGGACATCCAGTTCATCCGGAACATATTTTCGGTTCTTCCTGCGCTGCCGGACGCATTCCGTCAGAAGATATTCGATCTGCCCGTTGACCGAGCGGAAATCATCCTCCGCCCAGGCGGCAACGGCGTCATACAGCTTCGGTGACAGCCTCAAGGGCACCTGTTTCTTGGTATCGGCCATTTTAATATAAACTCCCTGAATTGACTATGGGCTGTGCATCATGGTTTCCGCATAATACCACCAGCAGGTTGGAGACCATGGCAGCCTTCCGTTCCTCATCCAACTGTACCACATCATGCTGGTTCAGGCGTTCCAGCGCCATCTCCACCATTCCCACCGCGCCGTCAACAATCATCTTGCGGGCGTCGATGATGGCGGAAGCCTGCTGGCGCTGCAGCATGACTGCGGCGATTTCCGGGGCGTAAGCAAGGTAGGTGATTCTGGCTTCCACGATTTCGATTCCGGCTTCCTTTACCCGGGACTGGATTTCGTCGCGAATCCGCAGGGCGACTATTTCGCTGGAACCCCGCAGGCTCCCCTCGTCTGCTACGCCGTCGCCGGTGGTATCCACATTGGCGGACACATCGTAAGGGTAGATGCGTACCACATGGCGCAGGGCGCTGTCGCACTGGAGGGACAGAAATTCTTTGTAATTGTCCACGTTGAAAACCGCCTTTGCCGTGTCCACAATGCGCCAGGTGACGGCGATTCCGATTTCCACGGGATTACCCAGGCAATCGTTTATTTTCTGACGGCTGTTGTTGAGGGTCATGATTTTCAGGGAGAGTTTTTTATTGCTGTATTCGCCTGCTGCGACACCGGCGCCCTGGACGCTGTTCATAATTGCGGTCAGCCCGCCCCCGGCTTCCGATACGTCCCCGCTCTGGCTCAGCCTGGTCCTGGCGGCCGGATTCACGCCCACACAGAAGGGGTTGACGTAGTAGAAGCCGTTTTCCTTCAGGGTGCCTACATATTTTCCGAACAGGGTCAGCACCAGGGCTTCCTGAGGCTTCAGCACCTTCAGGCCCAGGAGGAATATCCATCCCAGGGAAACAATCAGGATACCGACTACGAGACCGGCGATATTCATGGCGTTGGGTGCCTGCTCCAGGCTGATGCCGGAACAGACAATGGCGGCAATGCCGATGATATATGCCAGAATGACCAGTAACAGTACGGACATGCCGTTCTTTTTTCCGTTTAATACTTTTTCGTTCATGAGAATGCCTCGCTTTCTTATGTCTGTAAAAATCGCGGTAAAAGCCGGCTTTACCTGCGGCGGGATACGCTGCCGGGCTGCAGGAAGCAGTGTCATTTACTCCGGGTTTATATGATATTAAAATGATATCATAATGATTTGGAATTTGCAAGGCATTTTTCAAATATTTTGCGGGGGAGGGCATTTCGGAGAGCGGGAGAGTTTTTCCAGCTTATTGCGCTCCCGCAGCTCCGTAAAGAAGCGCTTCAGCAGGGCCGAGCATTCCGTTTCCAGGATGCCTCTTTCGACGGCGGCCTGATGGTTGAACCGGGGATCTTCCAGGATGTTCAGCAGGGAGCCGCCGCATCCGGCTTTGGGGTTCATACAGCCAATAACCACTTCCGGGATGCGCGCCTGGATGATGGCGCCGGAGCACATCTGGCAGGGTTCCAGTGTGATGTAGATGGTACATTCCTCCAGACGCCAGTCGCCGATGACTTTGCCGGCCTTCCGGATGGCGGTGATTTCCGCGTGGGCCAGGGTGCTTTTGTCCGTATTGCGCCGGTTGTAGCCCCGCCCGATGATTTTCCCCTGGTGGACGATGACGCAGCCTATGGGAACTTCTCCCAGGTCATAAGCCTTTTTCGCCTGTTTCAGGGCTTCTCTCATATATTTTTCATGGATGTCCGTAATTGCTGCCACGGTTTTTCTGCTCCTTTGTGATAATTTTTCGGGCGATTACCCTTCGATTTCCGGCGGAACTGCCGTACACGTTTTTCTTACAGGGAATATGCTTCCGGCTTCTTACCTGTACGGCGGTGTACTCCCGCAGGGAATGCCATGGGTCCATACGGCGGTGTACTCCCGCAGGGAATGCCATGGGTCCGTACGGCGGTGCGCTCCCGCAGGGAATGCCATGGGTCCATACGGCGGTGCGCTCCCGCAGGGAATATCATGGGTCCATACGGCAGACGCCTGCCCTGTAAATATGGTTAAGGGTAAGGATAACATAATTTCGGACATTGTCAAGGAGGTTCCGGTCCTTTTCATTGTTTGTTGATATGTTCAAGTTCTTGGCGAATCATAGCCGCAATATCACAGTTTCCGGGCGAAAATGAATTCTTAAATTCCGTTTGCCATACGCATTTTAATAGCGTATAATTTCACTATACCGTATTTCTTTCCGGCGGCCGGCATCTGGAGCCGTGCCTGATACTGCGATTTAGTAAACAGGTGTCCGGATTTTTCGCACAATTCTGAAGGGACGGAAATATGGGCGGGCGGTAAAGGAAACAACGGAAACCATTTAAAGAAGGAGGCTGTCATTATGGTAAAGGGTTTTAAAATGAAACTGTATCCCGGCAAAGAAGCGGAGTACGAGAAGCGGCACAATGAACTCTGGCCCGAGATGCAGGACATGATTCATGAACACGGGGGAAAGAACTACACGATCTTTTTGGACAGGGAGACACTGACGTTGTTCGGCTACATCGAGATTGCGGATGAGGCGCTGTGGGCGAAGGGGGCTGATACGGCCATCAACCGCAAGTGGTGGGATTTCATGGCGGATATTATGGAGACGAATCCGGATAACAGCCCTGTGAGCGTTGATTTACAGACGGTTTTTCATTTAGACTGACGTTTTCCCAGGGGAGCGTTTCCTGCCAAGAGGGCATGGGACAAATCCGGAGAGCAGTCCCTGTGAGTGAGCCGGCAGGGGACAAAAACGGAGAGAGGTCTCTGTGAGCGAGCCGGCAGGAGGAGATGACTGCAGGCGGGCTTCGCAGCCCGATGGGGGGCTCTGTGAGCGAGCCGGCATGAGATAAAACCGGAGAGAGGTCCCTGTGAGCGAGCCGGGATGGGATAAATCCGGAAAGAGGTCCCTGTGAGTGAGCCGGCAGGGGACAAAACCGGAGAGAGGTCTCTGTGAGCGAGCAGGGATGAGATAAAACCGGAGAGAGGTCCCTGTGAGCGAGCCGGCAGGGATAAGTTCGGGGACAGGCCTCCCCGCGGGCGATACGGCGGCTGCATGCCGAAAGCCGCGGGGGGACTGCCCAGTCCGGGTCAGAGGGCATATCGCCGTATCAGGCCGTGCCGCCGTGTACGAAGGGCACATCATTCGGGCTATCTTTTCCAGCCGCGAAATCCGACGCATTCTGCAGCGTGGTGGAAGCGATGGCGCCAAGGGCCTCTCTGGTGAAAAATCCCTGGTGGGAGGTAATCATTACATTGGGGAAGGAGAGAAGCCTTGCCGTGGTGGAATGCTCCAGGATTTCGTCGGAGCGGTCTTCGAAGACATTGTTGGTCTCTTCCTCATACACATCCAGACCCACGCCGGCGAACTTGTGCATACGGATTCCCTCGATCAGGTCATTGGTCTTTACCAGGGCGCCCCGGGAGGTGTTCACAAGGATAACGCCGTCTTTCATCTTTTTGATGGTTTCAATGTTGATCAGGTGGTAGGTGGAGTCCATCAGGGGGCAGTGAAGAGATATGACATCACTGTCGGAAAGTAAATGCTCCAGGGAGACATACTCCACAAAATCTTTCAGGGAATCGTTTTGGTACACATCGTAGGCCATGACCTTCATTCCGAAGCCATGACAGATGCGGCACATGGCAGCGCCGATTTTGCCGGTTCCGATGATGCCGGCAGTCTTCTGATAGAAATTGAAACCCATCAGCCCGCTCAGGCTGAAATCATTTTCCCGTACCTTATTGTAAGCCTTGTACAGACGGCGGTTGCTGGCCAGCGCCAGGGCCATGGCATGCTCCGCCACCGCTTCCGGGGAGTAGCCCGGGACACGCATGACACGAATGTCATATTTTTTGGCAGTGTCCAGATCCACGTTGTTGAAGCCGGCGCAGCGCATCAGGATCAGCCGCACATTTCTGGCGTGCAGGATTTCCATGGTCCGCGTGCCGATATCGGAGCTGACAAAGGCGCACACGGCATCGAAGCCTTCCGCCAGGGCGGCGGTCCGGGGATCCAGGTCGGATTTGGTGTACTCAATGGAGATTTCCGGAAAGTTTTTCACAACCGCTTCAAAGCTTTCCCGGTCATAGCTTTTGGTGTCATAAAATAATATCTTCATAATCGCTTACCTCATTTTCTGAAACAACTTTTTTACCTGTGGTTTAGTGTTCCTTATTTTTATAGTATAATACATTTTTATATTTGTCTACCGAAAAAGCTGCGGCAGTTTTGACTGGCCGCCGAACCGTTACAAAAAACGTCGTAACAGTTCAGACAGGGCGTTGAACTGTTGCAAAGTGTCTCATCCGTTAAATCGATTGGGCAGAAAAGGATTGTCAAAGCAGGGTGTTTCAGATATAATAATCTTCATACGGCACAGGGGGCCGGCTATGGGATTTCAGGGAGGTAAGCAGATGGGAAAGTGGATCAGGCGTTTTGTGGTGGTGGTGCTTCTGGGGATATTTCTCTATTCCGTCACAACCATCGCCATCATTATGTACCAATACAAGGTCAGCGACGAGCTGTATGAAAGTACGGCATCACAGTTTACGGTGACGCATGCTTCGGCGGAGGGAGAAGGCACGGAGGGGGAGGCGCCTGCGCAGGATACGGCGGAGATTGCCCCCATCAGCGTGGATTTTGCAGGACTGCAGGCTGTAAACGGAGACGTCTGCGGCTGGATTTACTGTGAAGACACGCCCATTAATTACCCTGTGGTGCATGGGGAAGACAATGATTTCTATCTGATGCATAATTATGACGGGACTGACAGTGCGTCCGGCTCCATTTTTATGGAAGCGGACAACAGGCCCGGCTTTGCGGATTCCAACACGATTATATACGGGCATCATATGAAGAACGGCTCCATGTTTGCCACGCTGGACAAATGGGCGGAACAGGAATATTATGAAGGGCATTCCGTTATGTGGCTGCTGACGCCGGAACAGGATTACAAAATTGTCTTATTTTCCGGGTATACAACATCGGCAAACTCCGATACCTATATGATTTTTGACGGAGCCTGTGGCGAGCTGGACGATTATCTGGCCAAATGCAAAGGGCAGTCGGATTTCGACGCAGAGGTGGAACTGGAGGGGGATGCGCGTTATGTGCTGCTTTCCACCTGTGCGTATGTATTTGACAATGCGCGCTATGTCCTTCACGGCAAGCTGGTGCCGGCGGACAGCGCGGGAGGGCGTCCGCTGCGGTAGAAGGAACGTGGTTCCGTATGTTCTGCGGGGGCGGATAGATACCGAAGGCAGCGCGGGGCAGACGATACCGCCGGGGACAGGAATTGCAGATGGTTTTCAGGGAGAGAGGACAGGGATGATGAAAGACGGAGAACAGACAGGCAGACATGGCGACTTGGGGACATTTGTGGTGCATGTGCAGCATCGGCAGAACAGCAGCTGGCAGGGGCGCATTACATGGGTAGAGAAAGAGCAGACGGTTTCCTTCCGGTCGGTCTGGGAGATGGTCAAGCTGATGGCCGGCGCGCTGGAGACGGTCAGCGACAGCGAGGAGGGCACGGAGGAAGCGGAATGGAGCCTGAAGACAGAAGTGTAGTCTATGATTTGTTGATAGAGAGGGAACGGAAATGAGCAGAAAAAGAGCAGTAGTATCTCTGGGACATGAGTCCCTGGGCTATACCACAGGTGCCCAGAAGGATGCGGTGAGGGTGACTGCGCGGGCGCTGGCGGATCTGGTGGAAGCGGATTACCAGTTGACGATTACGCACAGCAACGGGCCGCAGGTCAGCATGATTCACAAGGCAATGTCTGAGCTTAGGCGCGTCTACAGCGATTACACGCCTGCGCCCATGTGTGTGTGTTCGGCCATGAGCCAGGGGTATGTGGGATATGACATTCAGAACGCGCTGCGGTCCGAGCTGCTGAGCAGAGGAATTTCCAAACCGGTCAGCACGATTCTGACCCAGGTGACAGTGGATCCTTATGATGAGGCGTTTTATGAGCCTGATAAGGTGATCGGCCGCTACATGGAAAAGGAAGACGCGGAAGCGGAAATTAAAAAAGGAAATTACGTCAGGGAATACCCGGATAATAAGTTCCGCCGCGTGGTTGCGGCGCCGAAGCCCATTGACATTGTGGAAATCGAGTCCATACGGGCGTTGGCTGACGCGGAACAGGTTGTCATTGCCTGCGGGGGCGGGGGGATTCCCGTGATTGAACAGCAGCATATCCTGAAGGGGGCTTCCGCCGTGATTGAGAAGGATTCCATTGCCGGGAAGCTGGCGGCGGAGCTGCGCAGTGACGTGCTGATTATTCTGACAAGCGTGGACTGCGTGTACCGGAATTTCGGCAAGGAAAACCAGACGCCGATAGCATCCATGACGGTGGCGGAAGCAAGGGAAGCCATCCGCCGGGGAGAGTTTGAGGCGGGTACCATGCTGCCGAAGATAGAGGCGGCCATCGCTTATCTGGAGAAGGTGGAGGACGGCAGGGTGCTGATCACTTCTATTGAAAAAGGGAAGGATGCCGTCAAGGGGAAGGCGGGAACCGTGATTACCAGTACCCCGGCACATTGATCCTTCGGCAATCAGCATTCAGTGTCCACCCGGATGCTGTGTTGCCGTCGGCAGGTGTGTCCGCCGCATCGCCCCGCTTCCGCCCTGCAGGCCGAAACGTCAGGGAGCATCCGGAAAGCGTGCGGCCCATGGCCTGACGGACGGCAGGGACTCAGGATGTTCCCAGCACCGCCATCGCCGCTCCGATCATAATGCAGAAATCCGATATGTTAAAAACGATTCTGCGTATACCGCAGCACTTTACATTGAATGAAAAATAATCCACCACGTACTTTCTCTTCAGGCGGTCATAGGTGTTGCTGAAGGAGCCGCCCAACAGGACGGACAGGCCCATGCGCAGCAGATTGTTTCCCCTGGTGCCCAGGCTGAGGAGGAAGGCGGCGGTGATAAGGATGCAGAGTACTGCGGACAGTGCCGCCACGACGGCGCTTTTACTCCGGCCCAGGTTCAGCATGGCGCCTTTGTTGTGGTATTTTTTGATCAGGATGCGGTTCTTCCAGATCGACGCCGGCAGGACGCCGGAGCGTGTTTGAAAATTGCTGTCCGCCGGCGTTTCGTTTCGTTCTATCAGGTTCTTGATTTTCAAATCTCCGAAGAAAATTCCGGCAATTATCAGAATACAGCATAATATCATGATTTTGACCTCCTGTTTCAAGTCCGGTTCAGTGCGTGAGTTTCCCGTATTCTGACCCGCCCGTCTCCCGGTAAATTCGGTGTGCCGGCCTGTTTATTTTCAGCCAAACGACGCGGAATGCAGTGTAAGGCAAAGGCGGGAGGCGAGGCGGCTTGTAACCCTGCCGATGACAACGCGGCAGGCACAAAAGCCAGGCGGGCCGCCTGGAGAAAGGGAAACGTGTCAGTACACTCGTGTAATCTGATTTACAGTTTACCTGATAAAGGGGAATTATACAAGGGCCTGGGCAGGGTTGTTTTACGAAAAAACATTTCATATAACGGTACCGAGAACAGACAGCAGACACAGTAAGGCAAAGGAGACATATGCATATGGAAAAAAAGATACTGTTTCCCCGGGTGGGAGGCTTTCTCCACGGCGGGGATTACAACCCGGAACAATGGCTGGACAGGCCGGACATTCTGGAGGAGGATGTGCGGCTGATGAAGAAAGCCGGCATGAACAGCGCCACGCTTGGCGTGTTTTCCTGGTCCGCCCTGGAGCCGGCAGAGGGGGAATTTCATTTTGCGTGGCTGGAAACCGTTATTGACAGATTATATGAGAACGGCATCTATACGGTGCTGTCCACGCCCTCCGGCGCCCGCCCGGCCTGGCTGGACGAGGCGTACCCGGAAGCTATGCGTGTGGACCGTACAGGTATGCGGGCACGTCACGGCGGGCGGCACAACCACTGCATGAGTTCTCCCGTTTATCGGGAAAAGGTGGCGGTCATAGACCGGAAGCTTGCGGAGCGGTTCGGCTTTCATCCCGGTGTCATCATGTACCATATATCCAATGAATTCAGCGGGGAATGCTTCTGCCCCCATTGTATCGAAAGGTTCAGGGCTTATCTGGCATGCAGGTATGACAATGATATCGAAAAACTGAATGCTGCCTGGTGGACTGCCTTCTGGAGCCACAGATACAACAATTTCCGGCAGATTGAGCCGCCTTTTTCCAACGGTGAAAACAGCGTCATGGGGCTGAACATGGAGTGGAAGCGTTTCACTACCTGGAACACCAATGATTTTATGAAGGCGGAGATAGAAGTGCTGCGCGGCGTGAACCCTGATATTCCCGTGACCGCGAACCTGATGCGGCTGTTCGAAGGGCTGGACTACCGGAAGATGGCGCCTGACATGGATGTGGTTTCCTGGGACAATTATCCAGCCTTCCACAATGACCGGGAGACGCTGGGGGAGACCTTTGGCGAGACGGCGTTTCAGCATGCGGTGATGCGTTCTTTAAAACCCGGCAAGCCGTTTATGATGATGGAGAGCGCGCCGGGGCTGGTGAGCTGGCAGGCGGTAAACAAGATGAAGCGCCCCGGCGTACACTTGTTGGCATGCCTTCAGGCCATTGCCTGCGGCTCCGATTCCGTGCAGTATTTTCAATGGAGAAAAGGGCGCGGCTCCTATGAGCAGTTCCACGGGGCGGTGGTGGACCATCTCGGCACCGATGACACCAGGGTATTCCGGGAAGTGGCGGAGGTGGGAGAACTGCTGAGAAAAATTGCCCCGGCGGCAGGCACCATCGTGAAGTCCAAAGCGGCGCTTCTGTTTGACTGGGACAACCGCTGGGCCATTGCGGATGTGAAGGCTTTTTCACAGGATTCCAAGAAGTATGAAGAGACCTGTATCGATATCTGGAAAGCTTTTTTACGGTTGGGCGTGGATATGGATGTGGTCGGGTCGGACGAGGACCTGGATGGTTATGATGTGGTGGCGGCGCCCATGCTGTACATGCTGCAGCCGGGGACGGCGGAGAATTTGAAACGGTTTGTAGGGCGGGGCGGGCAGCTGCTTGCCACCTACTGCACCGGCTATGTGGACCGGGAGCAGCTCTGTTTCCTGGGCGGGTTTCCGGGGGACGGGCTGAAAGAGGTCTTCGGTGTGGTCAGCGAGGAGATTGACTCCCTCTATCCCTCGGACAGGAACGGGATTGCGCTGGAGGATGGCAGCTGCTGGGAGGTCAGGGATTATGCGGAGGTCCTGCGGGTGCGGGGCGCCCGGGTGCTTGGGCGCTATACGGATGATTTCTACAAGGGCACCGCAGCCCTGACCTGCAGGGAATACGGACAGGGGAAGGCTTACTACATGGCGGCCAGGACGGCGGCGGAGCAGATGACGCCGTTATTTGAAAGGATGCTGGCGGACGCAGGCATCCCTGTCAGGAAGCTTCCGGAAGGCGTGGAATGCCATGTGAGAAGCGGCGGGTCCGGAAGCTATGCTTTTTACATTAACAGTACCTCGGAGCAGGCCGTCATATCCGGGGTGACAGGCAGGGACCTGGTGACGGATACAGAGGTAAGAGGAGAGCTGACGCTGCCGGCATTAGGCGCTGCGGTATTATACACGCAATAGCGAATCCGCAAGCTCCGTAAGCACCTCAAAATAATTCTCAAAAGTCTTCCGGCAGCAGCCGGGATTGGAGATGACGATCCCGGGGCTGCGCAGGCCCATGAGGGAAAATCCCATTGCCATGCGGTGGTCGTCATAGGTTTCCACGATGGAAGGCTTCGGGGCGCCGGGATAGACCGTGATGCTGCTCTCCCGTTCCTCGCATCTGATGCCCATCTTCCCCAGCTCCGTGCAGATGGCGGCGATACGGTTGCTTTCCTGGAAACGGATGTGGCCTATGCCGGTGATGGTGGTTGGGCTGTCCCCAAAGGGGGCTATGGCCGCCAGGGTAATGGCCTGGTCGGAGCAGCCGGACATATCCGCGGTGACACCGTGAAAAATCCCGCTTTCAGGAGGCTCTACCAGGATACCCCCGGGGGTATCTGCGGCGTGACAGCCCATTCTTTCCAGAATTCCGATAAAGGCCAAATCACCCTGCATGGAATCGAAATGCACATGGTTGACGGACACGGGGATATTTAAGAGCGGGCTCATGGCGTAAAAGTAACATGCGGCGGACACATCCGGCTCGATGCGATAATCCGCTGCCTGATAATGCTGGCCGCTGCGGGTCAGGAAAGCGCGTTCTTCCGGGCGCTGTACGTGCACGCCGAACCGCTCCATCATTTTCAGGGTCATTTCGATATAAGACATCCCGTGGGTACCCTCTATCCGGGTGGTAAAATCGCTGCCGCACAGGCAGGAGACGATGAGCAGGGCGCTTAGGAACTGGCTGCTGTCGTCGATATTGACGGAAATCGCATCCTTTCGGAAGCCATGTGATTTCAGGGTAAAGGGAAAGCGGCCTTCCGCGCCTTCGGAACCATAAATGACCTCACAGCCCAGCTCTTTCAAGGAATTCAGCAGAGGGAGCATGGGTCGCCTGCGCATCTGCTCCGAGGCGTCCATATGGTAGACGCCGTGGGAAAGCCCAAGGTAAGCGGTAAGGAAACGGGCGGCGGTTCCCGCGCTGCCCACGTACTGGGAAGCCTCGGCCAGGGGCACCCTTCCGCCCAGGCCCCTAACGAAAACGGTTTCGTGTGCCTCATCCACCTGCGTCTCAAAGCCCAGGTCCTGTATGCATTTCAGAAAATGCCTGGAATCGTCGGAAAACAGTACGCCCCGGAGGCAGGAGGTCCCGTTTGCCAGCGTAGCCAGAAGCAGGGCGCGGTTGGTGATGCTCTTGGAGCCGGGGACGTCCGGGGAAACCGGAGCGGTGACAGCGGTTTTTTTGTTCTGCAGGGTATCATACAGAAAAGGAACGGTGTAAGTAGTTTCGGTTATCATAAGCTTGTTCTCCTGCTTCGTATCCGCCCTAAGCGGTATCATGGCGGTTTATTTCTTCTGCTTAGTTTACCATATTTTATACCCATGGTCAAAAAAATCTGCGGCTGTCGTAAAGCAAACGCGGCATGCGGGCAGGCTTTCCCGTATGTCCTCACAGAAACAACGGCCATCTGCCGGCGAAATCCCAATCCATGAAACGCATGAAAAGCAACGGTGGGGGAAGCAGCCCGCGGCGGCCTCGGAAAAAGTGGTTGCGGAAAGAAACGGGGCATGATACAATAACCACGAAGAGAGACGGAAGAACAAATGTTTTGGGATGGCAGGCTGTTTTAAAAGAAAGGGAGCATCATCATGAACAACAGGGAAAAAACGTTATGGATTACACGCACGGCCGTCTTTATTGCGCTGTTAATCGTAGTGCAGGCGGTGACTGCGCCCCTGGGGAATACTTTGGTTACAGGAACCCTGGTAAACGCGCTGCTGATTGTTTCGGTCATGACCTGCGGTGCCATGTCGGGGGCTGCGGTGGCGGTTGTCTCGCCCATCATGGCTAAAATGGTGGGGATCGGGCCGCTGTGGGGACTGATTCCGTTTATTGCCCTGGGGAATATCGTCCTGGTGCTGGTGTGGCACTTTCTGGGGAACAGGCATATGGGAACCTGGTATGCATCAGGGACGGCGGCGCTGGCGGCAGCGGCACTGGCCAAGTTCCTGACGCTGTATGTGGGCATTACAAGGGTAGCGGTTCCGCTTCTGCTGCGCCTGCCGGAGCCGCAGGCATCGGTGGTTTCGGGGATGTTTTCCGTTCCGCAGCTGATTACGGCGCTGCTTGGCGGCGTGGTTGCGCTGCCGGCGATTCATGCGGTGAGGCGGGCATTCCTGAAGTCTTGATGCCAGGGATGGAAAGCGGCAGGGACGCAATGAAAACGGACGGAAAAATCTGCCGGGAATGTTGAAGGGCTATATATGAAAAACTACAAATTTATCCTGGAATACGACGGAAGCCGCTATTACGGATGGCAGCGCCAGCCGGGGAAGAACACGATCCAGGGAAAGCTGGAAAATGTGCTGAGCCTGATGTGCGGGAGGGAAACGGAGGTAATCGGCGCCGGCCGCACGGATGCCGGTGTCCATGCCAGGGGAATGGCTGCCAACGCTTTCCTGGAGACGGATTTTTCCTGTGAGGAAATCAGGGCATACATGAACCGCTGCCTTCCCGACGACATTGCGGTGAAGGAGGTACGGGAGGCGTCTCCCAGATTCCATGCCCGCTACAATGCGGTGGGGAAGACTTATCTCTATACCTGCCATGAGGGAGAGGTCAAGTCTGTCTTTGACAGGAAATACTGCACCAGGCTGGAGGAAAAGCCGGATTTGGAGCGGATGGGGCAGGCCGCCGAACTCCTGAAGGGGGAACATGATTTCCGGAATTTCTGCGTAAACCCCCGTATGAAGAAATCCACTGTGCGCAGGGTGGACAGGATCGATATAGAGCGGCAGGGAGAATATCTGCGGTTCACTTTTCACGGAACGGGTTTTCTGCAGAATATGGTGCGCATCATGACGGGTACTCTGCTGGAGGTTGGCTGCGGCAGAATAACCGCGGAAGACCTGCTGGCGGCATTCAATGACCCGGAGCGCCGGAAAGCCGGTCCCACGGCGCCCGCGCAGGGCCTGTGCCTTATGTCTGTGGACTATGACTGAACGGGGAATGCAGCCTTGATAACAAATGGAAAGCGGCATGCATTCGTACAATGAACCATCGGATTTACGGGCGCATGTAGAACTATAGTAAAGGAGAAATGGAAAATGTATACGGAAAAACAACTGGAAAGGATGCTGGGCAAGCTGTACAGGCTGGAGAGAATGCTGGAACCCAAGCTGTTTTACACCGTGGGAAACGTGCCGGTGAAGGCGTTCCAGACAGACGGAAGCCATCATGACGTACCGGAGGATTCCTGCTTCAGCGAATGTGAAGACGGGGCTGTCTTCGAAGGGCGGGGAATCTATTGCTGGTTCAAGGGCAGTTACACGGTTCCGGAAGAGCTGGACGGAAAGCGCCTGTTCGTCTATCCGAAAATCAAGGGATACGAAGGCATGATGTGGGTGAACGGCAAGCCCTACGGCAATTACGCGTCCAAAATGATCGTACACAGCCACGGAAATCATTACTGTGACATGCTGTGCAAGGAGGCAAAGGCCGGGGAGACCGTGGAGCTGGCTTTCGAGTACTATGCCAACCATTATATTAAGGGAACCCAGCCGTTCCTGGTGGAGGCGCAGAAGGAATACCGCATTGAATATCACTCGGTGGATATCTGCCTGAAGGATGAGGAACTGGCGGAATTTTATTTCGATCTGAGGACGGCAAACCAGATGGTTAAGGTGCTGGAGAAGAAGGACTTCCGCAGGGCGGCCTTTGTACGGGCAATGCTGGAAATCCATAATCTGATTTCCTATGATTTCGAGAATGAGGTTCCGGAGGTGTTCCGGGAGCAGATCAGGCGGGCGGATGTCATCCTGAAGAAGGTGATGCAGGAGAAGAATGCCTCCTCTGCGCCTTATGCCGGGCTTATCGGGCATTCCCATATGGATACGGCATGGCTGTGGCACCGCGGGGAGACGGAGAAGAAGTGTGCCAGAACGTATGCCAACCAGATGAACCTGATGGACCAGTATCCGGATTATACCTTCGTACAGAGTTCCGCTTATCACGGGGATATCATCAAGCGGATGTATCCGGCGCTGTTTGAGGATATCAAAAAGAGAGTGGCGGAGGGCCGCTATGAACCCAACGGCGGTGTCTGGATAGAATGTGACTGCAACATTCCCTCCGGCGAATATATGGTAAGGCAGTTTGTATGGGGCCAGAGGTTCACCAGGGAGAATTTCGACTATACGTCAGATGCTTTCTGGCTTCCGGATACCTTCGGCTACAGTGCGTCCCTGCCCCAGATTATGCAGGGCTGCCGGGTGAAATATTTCCTTACCACCAAGATGGCATGGAATGATACAAATGTCTTCCCTTATGATACGTTTTATTGGAAAGGAATTGACGGTTCCCAGGTATTGGTACACTTTAACCGTACCCATGTATGGCCTGACCCCGAAGCGCTGACGGAGAATCTGCTGGCTGACGGAGAAAATACCATCAAGGAGCGGTCCGTTTCCAATATGCGCCTGATTTCCTACGGCTTCGGGGACGGAGGCGGCGGTCCGGAGTTCGGCATGATTGAGATGGCGGAGCGGATGAAGGACATGGAGGGGATGCCCAGGACCTCCCACACCACGGTGAGCCGTTTCATGCAGGAGCTGGAGCAGAGCCTGGTGGAGCCTTCCACTTACAATGGCGAGCTTTATCTGGAACTGCACAGAGGCACCCTGACCAATCAGCATGATATCAAGCGGAATAACCGGAAAGCGGAATTTGCCCTTCGGGACTTGGAATACCTCACGGTGCGGGACGCCGTGCGGAAAGAAACGGATGCTTCTTCAGAGCAGATCGACCCGCTGACCAACGAGATGCTGGTGAACCAGTTCCACGATATCCTGCCCGGGACCTGTATTCCCCGTGCCCATGACGAGGCAAAAGAGGCTGTGGGGCATATTATTGAGGAGTCAAAGCGCCTGAGCAGCGGAATCCTGGAGAACTGGGCGGAGACGTCGGCCGCAAAAACGGTTACGGTGGTAAATACGCTGTCCTTCCAGCGGAGCGATGTTGTATACCTTCCTTTTGAAGGCTGGTATGTAGACGGCGATTACAGGCAGCAGGTAGTGGAAGACAGAGACGGAAACCGTAAGCTGGCCGTGATGGGAGTAAAGATTCCGGCATTCGGCAGCACGGTACTTCCCATGACAGAGGCGGTTCCCCAGAGTGCGTCCGTATTTGCCGTAAGCGGAGAAAAGGGAGAGATTCTGGAGACACCCATGGTAAAAGCAGTCTTTAACGAGAAGGGCTATATAGAATCCTTTGTGGACAAGCGCAACGGGCGCCAGCTGAAGGGCGAGGGATATGCGCTGAATACTCTGCTCATGGCGGAGGAAGTCTCTCTCGGCTGGGACAACTGGGATGTAGACGCGGATTATGAGAGCAAGCTGCGGGACAGCGCGGAACTTCTGGAGCGCAGCGTAGTGGCAGACGGCGCAGTGGAATTCCGAATCCGCAGCCGTTACCGCCTGAGTGCGAAATCGACTCTGGAGCAGGATATGATATTCTATGCCGATTCTCCGGAGGTGGTTTTCGAGACGAGGATGGACTGGCAGGATGATCACAGATTCCTGAAAGCGGCTTTTGATACCACCATCCACACGGATTACGCCAGCCAGGAGATTCAGTTCGGCTATATCCGCCGTGTTACCAACCGGAACACGTCCGTTGAGAAGTCGAAGTTTGAAGTATCTAACCACAAGTATACGGATCTTTCCGAGACACGGTACGGGGCTGCGGTCCTGAATGACTGCAAGTACGGCATCAGCGTCAAGGATTCCCAGATGCGGCTCTCGCTGCACAAGGGCGGCTGCATGCCGGACGAGCGTGGAGACAAGGGGATTCATGAATGTACCTATGCGTTCCTGCCCCACATGGACAGCATGTCCGCAGACAGCGTTATTCAGCCGGCTTACCGACTGAACGAGAAGCCGCTGGCAGTGGAAGGAAGCCTTTCCATGGACAGCCTGCTCACCGTTGGCTGTGACCATGTAATCGTGGAGACCGTGAAGCCCATGGAGAAGAACGGCAGGGGCTTTATCCTGAGGCTCTATGAGGCGGAAGGTGCGGCGGAGAAGACGGTACTCACCTTCGGCTTCCCGGTAAAGGGACTGGCGGAGACCAATATGCTGGAAGAGGTTCAGGCAGAATACCCGGCAGCACAGCAGCTGGAACTGGATTTCGGCGCATTCGAGATTAAGACGATTATGGTTAATTATTAATCACTTTCTTCCCCGCGGCCGGCCGCGGGGAAGCTTTTTTACCTTTTTCACATGAAAGTATTCGGCTAATCGTTTCTTTGTTTTCGGGCGGGTACAGGTGTCTTCTGACGAGAGGCAATGAAGCATCAGAACGGGAAGCAGCGCCGGCGGAACGATTTCCGGCCGAAGGGTGGAGCAAAGTGATGCGATCCGGGAAGCAAAGTCGACGGAACGATACCCGGCCGAAGGGTGGAGCAAAGTGATACGATCCGGGAAGCAGCGCCGGCGGAACGATTTCCGGCCGAAGGGTGGAGCAAAGTGACGTTATCCGGCGAGCCGCCGTGCAGCCATCGGAATAGGAGTTAAAAATGATCATTGATTTTCATACCCATGTATTTCCAAAGAGTCTGGCGGAGCGGGCTGTGGAGAAGTTGGCGAAGAGCGCCCGGGCCTTGAATTATGCGGACGGAACTGCGGAGGGACTGCAGGACTCCATGCGGGAGGCGGGAGTGGATTATTCGCTGCTTCTGCCAGTGGTGACCAGAGCAGGGCAGCAGGAGGACATCAACCGGATTGCGGTGGAGACGAATGCCCGGGCGGCGGAGACGGGGCTGCTCTCCTTTGGGGGCATACACCCTGAAAATGAAAATTACAGAGAAATTTTGAGAAATCTGGCAGAAAACGGGGTAAAGGGCATCAAGATACATCCTGTTTTCCAGCAGGTTCCCATTGACGATATCCGTTTTCAGAGGATAATCGCATGTGCTTCTGAAAATGACATGATTGTCATTACGCATGCGGGATATGATATCGGCTTTCCGGGGGCGGATCAGGCTTCCGTTTCCAGAATCGTCAAAATGTTGGATATGGTAAAGCCGGAGAAATTTGTACTGGCACACATGGGCGGATGGGAATGCTGGGAGGAAGTGGAGGAATCTATCGCCGGGCGCAAGGTGTGGCTGGATACGGCTTTTTCTCTGCTGGAGATTGAACCTGCCCCGGGTACGCAGCGTAGCGCGGAGGAGGATCCGCCGCTTTCGAAGGCGCAATTCTGCCGGATGGTCCGTAAGATGGGGGCGGAGAGAATCCTGTTCGGCACCGACAGTCCCTGGAGCGGGCAGAAGGAAATGCTTACCGTCATAAGGGAAAGCGGATTGAGTCGGACAGAACAGGATGCCATCCTGGGAGAGAACGCAGCCGGGCTGCTGGATATTCGCCCGGTGCCTCCCAAATGCTGACAGTGACAAAACGGCATATCCCGGGATTTCGGAGACGCAGCGCTGATACGCCAGGATAAGCGGGAGAGCAGCGCTGATACTTCTGAAATAAGCGTGAGTTCAACGCTGATACTTCCGAAATAAGCGTGAGTTCAGTGTTGATGCTTCCAGATAAGCGGAATTTCAGCACTGAAACGCCAGGATAAGCGGAATTTCAGCACTGATGTGCCCGGATAAGCGTGAGTTCAGCGCCGATGCTTCCGAATTAGCAGCGCTTAACTTCGATTTTCCTGGGCAACCAGCTGCTCGGCCCCGTACATCTTCCGGAGTTTGGGTTTTTCGATCTTGCCGGTGGCATTTCTCGGTATTTCATGGAAAATAATCTCCTTGGGACGCTTATATCTGGGCAGTTCCCGGCAGAAGCTTTCCAGTTCTTCCCAAGTGCATTCCATGCCGTCCTTTACTTCAACGATAGCGGCTGTCTTCTCGCCCAGGCGCCTGTCGGGAAGGCCGATGACGGCTACATCCTTGATCTTGTCATACTGCCGGATGAAATCTTCAATCTGGACAGGATAAATATTTTCGCCGCCGCTGACAATGACGTCTTTTTTTCGGTCCACCAGAAAATAAAATCCCTCTTCATCCTGCATGGCCATATCACCGGTGAACAGCCAGCCGTTTTTCAGCGTATCGGCGGTAGCCTTTTCATCACGGTAATAACAGGTCATTAAGCCGGGACCCTTGACGCATAACTCGCCCACATCGCCCTGTTTTACTTCAGTTCCGTTTTCATCTACAATACGGCATTCCCAACGGTAGCCGGGGATGCCGATGGCGCCTACTTTGCGGATATTTTCCATACCGAGGTGTACGCACCCAGGCCCTGTGGACTCGGACAGGCCGTAGTTCGTATCGTAATCATGCTTCGGGAAATAGGATTTCCAACGCTTTATCAGGGAAGGCGGTACCGGCTGTGCCCCGATGTGCATCAGGCGCCACTGCTCCAGCTGATAATTTTCCAGGTGCAATTCGCCCGCATCCAGTGAGTCAAGAATATCCTGGGCCCAGGGTACCAACAGCCATACAATGGTACAATGTTCGCTGGAGACGGCGGACAGGATGGTTTCCGGCCGGGTTCCCTTCAGGAGTACCGCCTTGCTGCCTGCCACCAGGCTGCCCATCCAGTGGAATTTCGCACCGGTGTGGTACAGCGGCGGGATGCAGAGGAAAGTGTCTTCCCTGCCTGTGGCGTGGTGCTTCTGTTCCATCTCCGCTGCCTGGGTCAGGCTTTGGTGTTTATGTAAAATGGCTTTTGGGAAGCCGGTGGTTCCCGATGAAAAGTAGATGGCGCCATAGTCATCCTCCGAGATTTCCACATGCGGATCCTGGCTGGAACAGTCAGCCACCAGTTCATGATAGCTTTCGGCGAAGGTAGGGCAGCTGTCCCCTACATAGATGAGAAGGCGTCCCTTTGCCAGACGTTCCGCATTGGACTCAATACGTCCGATAAAAGCCGGACCGAATACGATGATATCCACTTCCGCCAGTTCTGCGCAGTACAGGATTTCACCCGCATCATAACGGAAATTGAACGGTACGGCAATAGCGCCGCATTTAAGGACACCAAAATAAATGGGAAGCCATTCCAGGCAGTTATACATCAGGATGGCTACCTTTTCTCCCTTTTTCACGCCTCGCCCAATCAGCATGTTGGCAAAGCGATTGGCCTTTTCATTGAATACGCCCCAGGTAATCTCCCTCCGGTAGGGTTCAAACAGGTCAGGCTGAATCAAATCGTATTCTTTCCATGTAGTCCGCCGGGTGTCCTTTTCATCCGGATTCAGCTCCACCAATGCTACTTCATTGGGGTACATCCGTGCATTTCTGTCCAGAAAATCTGTAACTGGCATTTTGGTTTCCTCCTGATTAAAGTTCCGTAACAGCTTCGTTCAGTGCCGAATAAGGCAGAGAATTTCCGGCCGCAAGAGCAGCGTCTGCAAATCCTCTGGGCACAGCCCCCTCTATTTTGCGGGTGGTAATGTAGCGCTGTAAAGCATTACATCATTAAAGGTATCACATATGGGAGTAAAAGTCAATTTGAATTCAAATATGTTGGGGCGGTGATGTTGACAACGTTTTTTCCGTATGCTATTCTATGGCATGAAAAATCGCGCTTGCTGTCTGCAAGTTTCGCTTTGCACGATTCTTGTCCCAAATTCACTTGACTACGCTATGGGATTCATTCATTTGGGCCAAAACTCCCACAAATCGTAACGTCTGGCCGGCAGAAAGCCCTTTTCAAACACATGCGAATCCGGCAGGTCGGAACAAAAATGCTATAACGCGCATAAGTTTATTGCCGAACGTCTAAAATGTACAAAACGGAATCCGCAGCGGCGCGGAGCAGTTACCGTTAGCCGAAGGGCACAAGGGGGTATAAAATGGAAATCAATCGTATCGTGGAAAAGCAGAGGGTGTACTTCGCCACAGGAGCTACGCGGGACGTGGACAGACGGATTTTAGAATTGAGACGGCTGCGGCAGGCAATCCGTAATCACGAAACGCAGCTTTGCGAGGCTATGAAGAAAGATTTGGGGAAAAGCACCAGCGAGTCCTACATGTGTGAAGTGGGGCTTACTCTGAGCGAACTGTCCTATCAGATTCGCCATCTGAAGAGGTGGGCGAAACCCAGGCGCCGGGGTACGGACCTGGCCAATTTTCACGGAAGGAGCTTTTCCGTGCGTGAGCCTTATGGCTGCGTGCTGGTGATGGCTCCCTGGAATTATCCTTTTCTGCTGTGCGTGGAACCCATGATTGGGGCAATTGCGGCGGGGAACTGCTGTGTACTCAAGCCATCTGCCTATTCCCCGGCCACATCGGCTGCCGTCAGGGAACTGGTGCAGGAGGTTTTTCCGGAGGAATACGTGGCTGTAGTAGAAGGCGGACGGGCAGAGAACAGCGCCCTTTTGGAGGAGCGTTTTGACTACATTTTCTTTACGGGAGGTGTGTCCGTGGGGAAACTGGTGATGGAAAAGGCGGCTGCACATCTGACCCCGGTTACTCTGGAATTGGGCGGAAAGAGTCCCTGCATTGTGGACAGGTCAGCCGACTTAAAGCTGGCGGCATCAAGGATTGCCTTCGGAAAATACCTGAATTGCGGGCAGACCTGTGTAGCGCCGGACTATCTGCTGATTGACAGGCGCGTGAAGGACACGTTTCTGGAGCAGTTTATCAGGGCAGTGAAGCGGATGTACGGGGAGAAGCCCCTGGAAAATCCCGATTACGGGAAGATTATCAACCGGAAGCATTTTGACAGAATTCGGGCTTTGATGGATTCGGAGAAGCTGGTGTACGGCGGGGAAGCGGATTCGGATGCGCTGCGGATTGCGCCTGCGGTAATGGATAATGTGTCACGGGCGGACGCCGTGATGCAGGAGGAGATATTCGGTCCCATACTGCCTGTGATTTCCTTTGACGAGATTGGGGAAGCTTTTGACTTTGTGCTGGAAGGGGAAAAGCCTCTGGCAGGGTATCTGTTTACCAATGATAAAGATGCGGAAAAGCGTTTTCTGGAAAATGTTTCCTTCGGCGGGGGCTGCATTAACGATACAATCATGCATCTGGCAACGTCGCGGATGGGGTTCGGCGGTGTGGGCAACAGCGGAATGGGTTCCTATCACGGATACAGAAGCTTTGAGACTTTTTCTCATGAGAAGAATATCCTGAAAAAATACGGGTGGATTGATATGCCGCTTCGATACCGGCCTTACAGCGGGAAGAAGGACCGGTTAATCAGGATGTTCCTGCGCTAGGAATCGGCGGAATCCGTCTTTCGGGCCGGACAGGGGGACTGATATGTCACTGCGGCCGAAAATGTAAGTGGTTGGATACGTTTTTCTACTCATGTTCGGAGCAATTTGTGTTCAGGAAACAATGAACGGTAATCCTTTTTATAGAAGCAGACAATGAACGGTAATCCTTTTATAGAAGCAGGAGTTGAAAGGCCGTGCCGGAAGTAGTATTGGCATCGTTGGCATCGGCTTGTGTAAGTGCTTTCGGAAAAGACAGAATATTCTGGCAAAATATCGTCTCCAAAAATATTTAAAGAAAATTTGAAAGAAGATGTTGACAAGTAAGAAAATATGGGATATAATTTGGTTACAACAAAGGAAAACAATATCTTCCATTTTAAAGACAACTGAATATTAGTTCAAACAATGTTTGACAGAAAACACAACATGAAATGACAGGAGGCTTGAAGCAGACAAAAGAGTGCGGCACACAAAATGGTAACGAAACACTGAAAGCAATGACATCAGGGCGCTACAGTACATGAGTACAATGAAAAACGTGGAAAGCATGCTGGATGAAATGGAAGATAATTGGATCGATATAGAGAAAACTGAATAAAGGAGGTAAGGTCCATTGGATGAGGAACTTTGAGAGAGCGTATTGATTGAATGATAATCGATACGCTCTCTTGCAGCGTACGAGATTTCACGGAGTGGATTAATTTGCCTTACAGTATCCGGCGATTTTGGAGGCAATCTGTTACGCAGTTCTGTTCTTTGGCCGGTACACCATTGCATTCATCTTTCGGCGGTCAGCACTTTCTGTCCTCCCGGTACTGCGCTGCCGCCGGCAGTGGTTTCTGCTGCATCGTATTCCGCTTCTGCCTTGTCCCGGAGCAGACACCGGGTGCTGCTTAGGCGGGAATGAATGCAACGAAGTATCGGTATAACCCGCACCGAATAATCAAAGGTTTCATCAGGCTAAATTTTCGCCGGTGGCGGTGATATTTGCCGCGGTGGATAGCGGGGTGCATGGAAGGAAAGGCATGCGGACCGGGAGGGGATAGGCGGCTTAACGCCTGCGTCTGCGCAGCCTTCTGATTAATTTGACAATCATTATCACCAACAGGATCACCAGCACAATTGCCAGCAGTATGATGCCTACAATAAGAAAGGCATATTTATTGGGATTTTTTATCAGATCGCCCATTGCCCGGCTGTCTTCCGTCACTTTGCGTCCCTGGGCGGAGGCGTAGTATTCCGGCATATTTGAAATGCCGTCACCGTCCGTATCTTCCATGGAATCCAGGTACCCCGCGATGGCGGCCCAGGCCTTCAGTTCCTTCCCGTCTGCAGTGATAATGGCATCTTCGATGTTTACGATGGGGGTGCCGTCGGCGAACTTGGGCTGTACGGACAGGATGCCGTATGATACATCCGTCACTGCCCCCAGCATCTGGCCGCTGTAGAGGTCGCATACGATGCGGTAAAGCCTGTCGTCTTCGATTTCTCTGCGTCCGCCGTTTTCGTCCGTCAGGTAACAGTCGGTGACCTTGTTCAGAATCAGGCGGTGAGGGTTATAGGAAAAATTGCATCCGCTTAAATAAAGACGTGCGGAGGGCATGAAATCCGAGACGGAAGCGTCGATTTCAGCGCCGGTCTTCAGTTCGGCCCCGGTGAGATACATGCTGATTAAGGGGTAACCGGGTATGCCGTCCGCGCCGATACCAAGTGAGTAGGCATTGAATACATCTTCCACGGTGATATCGCCTGCGGCAAAGGTGTCACGGACACATCCGGAGGGGACAATGGCCACATCCACGGGATGGGAGTCGGAATCCCCTGCTTGATTCGCCGCATGGTAAAAGGCATCCGCCAGGAGATTTCCAAGATTATGCTCCGTATGCGTCTCATACAGGTCGTCAGAGGTGGCAAATTCCACGGTATTTTGTACCAGTATCTGACCGCTGGTGTAACCGAACCGGGAGAGATAGGCGGCATCCACTTTTTCCATCAGGCTGTCGATTTTTGCCTGGGCGGCGCTGTCCGCCGGAATTGCCTCTGTAACGGGGAGGAGTTCATAAGTGTCCATGCGCCACCGCCCGTCCGGTTTTTGGGACATGGACAGGGAACCCAGGTTCCTGCCGTATGAGCCGCAGGACACAATGTAAGTATCGCCGTGCTGAATGGGCTGGGGAAGGGTGGTATGGGTGTGGCCGCTGATGATCAGGTCGATATCCGGTACGGCTTTTGCCAGAATTTCATCTTCGGAATTGCGTTCATCGGCGCTGGTACCGCTGTGGGAGACGCAGACGATCATGTCCACGTCTTCGTTTTCCCGGATATGCCGGACCGTATCGGCGGCAGCGCTGGAGATATCCCGGAATTTCAACACGCAGGTAGGCGCGCAGGCAAGGGAATCTTCTCCGAAGACGCCCAGTACAGCGACTTTTACCTCTCCCTTTGTCAGCACGACATAGTCTTTCATGCCGTAAGCTTCGAAGGCATCCTTCAAAAGCTGCTGGTCCGGGGTGAGTCCGTCGGCTTCCATGGATTCCCAGTCAATATTGCACAGAACCAGGGCAGGCAGCGGGTCTTTGCTTTCGACAGCAGCATTCAGGGCGCCGGCCAGGCCGGAGGAGCGGTAATCGAATTCGTGATTTCCCAGGGTGGCGGCGTCAAAACCCATGGCGCCCAGCATCCTGAGTTCTGCGGCGTCCGTGTGGAAAATGGTCTGTACCAGTGTTCCCATGGAGAAATCTCCGGCATCCAGCAGCAGCGTATCCGGGTTCTCCGCTTTTGCCTGGTTGATCAGGGTCTGAATTCCGGCAAAGCCGCCCAGGGTAACATCCTGGCCGTCTTCCACCGTGAGGAAGCTGTTCAGGTGTGAGTGCGTGTCGTGCAGGAAGAGAATATCCATTTGCCTGCCGGCGGTTTCGGCGGCAGATGCCCGAAATGCGAAGGGCGTCAGCATAAGGAGAAGGAGGCAGCAGAGCAGGTATCGTGAAACTTTCTTTTTCATGTAGATAACTTCCTTTCCGAATGATAATACACCGATAAACGGTGCCGCGGGGGACAGGGCACAGCCTGCCGTCCGCAGAAAACAGGCGCGGGATATAGGACGCGCGGCTGTTTCGACACATTTATTTTATAATGTATAAACAGGGGAAGTCAAGCTTATTTGACGGAGCGGCACGAACAAAATCGTAACAGTTCAGACAGGGTGCAATTTTGACTTCGCGAGAGGGGCTGTCTGAACTGTTACACAAAATCCAAACGGCCGGAAATTTCGGATAAATTGCGATTGACGAACATGCGGCAGATATGGTATAGTACAAGCGTATGGAAAACAGAGGGACAGAGTCTTCCATGTAAATATTTTGGCAACTGTGTTGCCTTATTGATTGAGTTAAAAGCTCAAATTTTATAAGTTGGTGACTATAAACCGGTGCTTAGGCACATCTAACTTGTGAAACGGTCAATAAGAGTAGTAAAAGTAAAATATTTGCTATATAGACTCTAAAACCATATATCTGCAGTATTCCTACCGCACTGCCGGGAGACGGCGGGGGCGCAGAAGGAGAACAGAGATTAGAAAGCAAGTGATGGTAGTGTCGCTTGCTTTTTTTGTATGCGCGGTATATGGGGAGAAAAGGTGCTGCTGATACGATGTGTGGTGTTGTCGCATTAAGGGTAACCGGATACAGATATGCCTGATTGCCGGACATCCTGCATCTTGTGTAGAATTTCCGAATGGGGCAGCCCAATGGAAAAACGGTGCCGGGGAGAAGCGCTGCGGCCGGAGCATATGGACGAAGACAGGGGCAGCAGGGCCGTGTCCGGGTCGGCAGCCAACATGGATAAAGGAGAAATCATGAGTGAAAAACTTGCCTTATATGGCTTTAACAATCTGACAAAATCCCTGAGCTTTAACATTTATGATGTGTGCTATGCCAAGACGCAGCGGGAGCAGAAGGATTACATTGCCTATATTGATCAGCAGTACAATTCGGAACGTCTGACCAAGCTACTGGTGGATGTGACGGATATGATCGGCGCCAGGGTGCTGAACATCTCCAGCCAGGATTATGAACCCCAGGGAAGCTCGGTGACGATTCTGATTGCGGACGAGAGCAAGGTGCCCATGGGAGATACCACCGTGGCACATCTGGATAAAAGCCATATTACCGTTCACACTTACCCGGAATACCATCCGGACACCTGCCTGGCAACCTTCCGGGTGGATATCGATGTGGCGACCTGCGGAGAGATTACGCCGCTGTCCACCCTGGACCATCTGATCGGGTCCTTTGATTCCGATATCATTACCATGGACTACCGTGTAAGGGGCTTTACCAGGGCAGTCAGCGGGGAGAAGCTTTTCATGGATCACAGGATGACTTCCATACAGGATTATATCAACGCGGATACATTGAAAAGATATGATGTGGTGGATATCAACGTGTACCAGGCGAATATTTTTCATACGAAGATGCTGATAAAAGAGATTGACCTGCAGAATTACCTGTTTAACAGCGATGTGTATGAGCTGCCGCCCAAGCTGCGGCTGGAGATTATGGATAATCTCAGGCGGGAAATGATAGAGATATTCAGCGGGAGGAATATTTACTGACAAACCGTCTGGTGCCGTTTCCGTCCGGGACCGTTCCGGCGGCAGGAGACGGCAGAGGGGGCGTGAAAAGGAGGCACCGGGAATGGGACGTTTCAACCAGGCAAGAGCGCCGATTTATGAGGCGTTGGAGGAATTCCGGCAGGAGCGGATTGTGCCGTTTGACGTGCCGGGGCATAAAAGAGGCAGGGGCAATCCGGAGCTGGTGGGGCTTCTGGGGCAGCAGAGCGTGGGAATCGACGTAAATTCCATGAAATCCCTGGACAATCTCTGCCATCCGGTATCCGTTATCCGGGAGGCGGAGGAGATGGCGGCGGAAGCTTTCGGTGCTGCCTACGCCTTTCTGATGGTGGGAGGGACCACCTCTTCGGTGCAGAGCATGGTCTTAAGCGTCTGCAAAAAGGGCGATAAAATTATTCTGCCCAGAAATGTTCACAGGAGTGTAATCAATGCGCTGGTCTTAAACGGTGCCATACCCATCTATGTGAATCCGGATGTGGACGTCAAGCTGGGGATTGCCCTGGGGATGAAAGTATCCCAGGTGGAGCGGGCGATGCAGGAACACCCCGACGCGGCGGCGGTTCTGGTCAATAACCCCACTTATTACGGAATTTGCTCTGATTTGAGAAGCATTGTCCGTATGGCGCACGCCCGTAAGATGAAGGTATTGGTGGATGAGGCCCATGGAACCCATTTTTATTTCGGGGATAAGATGCCCGTTTCCGCCATGGCGGCAGGGGCGGATATGGCAGCGGTGAGCATGCATAAATCGGGGGGAAGCCTGACCCAGAGTTCCTTTTTGCTGACGGGGACGTCCATGAATCCGGGATATGTGCGGCAGATTATCAACCTGACACAGACTACAAGCGCGTCTTACCTCTTGCTTGCCAGCCTGGACATTTCCAGGCGGAACCTTGCCCTGCGGGGGAAGAAGGAATTTGCCAGGGTGACAGCGCTGGCGGAGTATGCCAGGGAGGAAATTAACCGTATCCAGGGCTATTATGCCTATACCTCGGAATTGATCAACGGGGACAGTATCTTTGATTTTGACAGGACCAAGCTGACCGTGAATACCCTTGGAATCGGCCTGGCGGGAATCGAAGTTTACGATTTGCTGCGGGACGAGTACGATATCCAGATGGAACTGGGGGATATTGCCAATGTGCTTGCCTATATCTCCATCGGTGACAGGGAGCGGGATATAGAGCGGCTAATCGGCGCCATGACAGAAATCAAACGGAAATACAGACAGGATAATGCAGGGATGTTTACCCAGGAATATATTGAACCCAAAGTGGCGGTTTCTCCTCAGAGTGCTTTCTATGCGGAGAAGGAGTCCCTGCCGCTGCAGGAGACGAAAGGGCGCATCTGCAGCGAGTTTGTCATGTGTTATCCCCCGGGAATCCCCATCCTGGCCCCCGGGGAGGAAATCACGGAGGAGATTTTGGCGTATATCGTTTATGCAAAGGAGAAAGGCTGTTCCATGACCGGTCCGGAGGACCCTGAGATTCGGCGGCTGAATGTGCTGAGGGAGCAATGGGCGGTTTAGGAAGGCAGCGGTATCGAAACGGTTTGGCTGGAATGATTTTAATGATAGGAGGACGTGTATATGGATTTATGGTTTTCGGAACTTCATACACCGAATGTAAAGCTGTCCATCCGGGTGGACAGGCAATTGTACAGCGGTGAGAGTGAGCTGCAGCGGATAGACGTGTTCGAATCCCCGGAGTTCGGGCGGTTCCTGGCACTGGACGGCTACATTATGCTCACGGAAAAGGATGAATTTATTTACCATGAGATGATTGTTCATGTGCCTATGGCCGTGCATCCCCATGTGGGGCGGGTGCTGGTCATCGGAGCCGGCGACGGAGGCGTGGTGCGTGAGTTGGTAAAGTACCCGGAGATCGAGTACATTGACCTGGTGGAGATTGACCGGCAGGTGATTCAGGTGTGCAGGGACTATCTGCCGCAGACTGCCTGCAAGCTGGACGACGAGAGGGTGTATATCCATTATGAAGACGGCCTGAAGTTTGTCCGTTCACGGGAAGACGAATACGACCTGATCATTGTGGATTCCACGGATCCCTTTGGCCCCGGGGAAGGCCTTTTTACCAAAGAATTTTACGGAAACTGCTACAAGGCCCTGCGGGAGGACGGCATCATGGTGAACCAGCATGAAAGCCCCTTCTACGAGGCGGATGCCACAGCCTGCATGCGCGCACACAAACGCATTGTGGAGAGCTTCCCCATCAGCCGCGTTTACCAGGCGCATATTCCCACATACCCTTCCGGCCACTGGCTATTCGGATTTGCATCTAAAAAATATCATCCTGTGAGAGATATGGATGCCGCCCGGTGGATGGAGAGAGGGCTGGAAGCCAGGTATTACACCCCGAAGCTTCACGCGGGGGCATTCTGCCTGCCGGCTTATGTGGAGAAGCTGCTGCGGAAGGTGGAGATTCACGGATAAGGGATATTACGCCCCAAAGCTTCACGCAGGGGCATTTTGCCTGCCGGCCAAGGTATTCTGAAATACAGGGTGTTTGATGTTGGTTTTATTTGACGGCCTTAAAATGTATAGAACGGAGAGAAGAAAATGTCGAAAATTTTAATCATCGGCTGCGGGGGCGTTGCCTCCGTGGCAATTCGGAAATGTGCGGAGAAGGCGGATGTGTTTTCGGAAATCTGCATTGCGAGCCGCACGGTGGCGAAATGTAATGCGCTGAAGGAGAAGCTGGAGGGGAAGACGAAGGCGAAAATAACCACCGCCGAAGTGGACGCGGACAATGTGGAGGAGCTGGTTGCCCTGATGAATAGGGAGCAGCCCAAGGCAGTGCTGAATCTGGCGCTTCCTTACCAGGATTTGACGATAATGGACGCCTGCCTGGCCTGCTGCGTAGATTACATTGATACGGCCAACTATGAGGCGGAGGACACGGAAGACCCGGCCTGGCGCGCTATATACGAAAAACGGTGCAGGGAAAAGGGGTTTACCGCATATTTTGATTATTCCTGGCAGTGGGCCTACAGGGAGCGTTTTGAGAAAGCGGGAATCACCGCCCTCCTGGGCAGCGGTTTTGACCCCGGGGTGACAAGTGTCTTTTCTGCGTATGCTTTAAAACACTATTTCGATGAAATTCACTATATCGACATCATGGACTGCAACGGGGGAGACCATGGCTATCCGTTTGCCACCAATTTCAACCCTGAGATTAACCTGCGGGAGGTTTCCGCCAATGGCTCCTACTGGGAAAACGGCCGCTGGGTGGAGACCAAACCCATGGAAATCAAGCGGGAGTACGACTTTGCCCAGGTAGGGAAGAAGGATATGTATCTGCTGCACCATGAGGAAATCGAGTCCCTGGCGAAAAATATTCCCGGCGTCAAGAGAATCCGATTTTTCATGACCTTCGGGCAGAGCTATTTAACCCATATGAAATGCCTGGAGAATGTAGGTATGCTGCGGACGGATCCCGTGATGTTTGAGGGAAGGGAGATTGTGCCTATCCAGTTTTTGAAGGCGCTGCTTCCAGATCCGGCATCTCTGGGACCCCGCACGGTTGGCAAGACCAATATTGGCTGTATTTTCACCGGGATAAAGGACGGAAAAGAGAAATCCGTCTATATCTACAATGTGTGCGACCATCAGGAATGCTACAGGGAAGTGGAATCCCAGGCCATCTCCTACACCACCGGCGTGCCTGCCATGATCGGCGCAATGCTGGTGATGAACGGAACCTGGAGGAAGCCGGGGGTATTCAATGTGGAAGAGTTCGATCCGGATCCCTACATGGAGGCCCTGAACCGCTACGGCCTGCCCTGGGTGGTGGAGGAGAACCCTGTGCCGATTGACTGACATCTCAGGAGGATGCCCCGTTAAGTGCCTGCTTCTGCTGCCTTACGGGGCATTTCCGATCTGCAAATCCGGTTTTAGTTCATGGCAATCAAATCGGGAATCGTAGCCTCGAAATCAACGCCGTACCAGGGCTTATGGGGATTCTGCAGGGTCACCTCTATGGTATGGGCCGTATAATCGGCTGCGATTCGCATGGCATCCCGCCAGTTCTTCCCTCTCAGCATCTCGCCTACGCAGGTACTGGAAAACAGATCTCCGGTCCCGTGATAGGCGGCGTCGATTCTGCGGTTCTGGTAAACGTAATATTCGCCGGTCTCCCGTTCATATCCGACCACCCCGGTTTTTCCCTTTTCCAGCGAGACGCCGGTGAGGACGCTGACGCCTGCTCCCAGGTCATTGAGCCTTGAAAGAAGTCCCTTTATATAGGCCTCGTCGTATTCTTCCCTGTAGTCGGTCCCTGTCATCAGGCAGGCCTCGGTGATGTTGGGTACGATGATATCCGCTTCCGCGCAGAGTTCGGCGTTTTTCTTAACATATGCCATGTCAAAGGCGGGATAGAGCTTTCCGTTGTCCGCCATCACAGGGTCGACGATAATGGTGGTATTCTTATCCCGGAAGCTTCCGAAGAGCTTCTTTATCTGGTCAATCTGGCTGACGGTTCCCAGGTAGCCGGTATAGATGGCATCAAAGGTCACGCCTTCGCTTTTCCAGTGATTGGCAATGGGATCAATCTGGTCGGAAAGGTCCTTGCAGGTAAAATTCCGAAACATGGTATGGGTTGACAAAACTGCCGTGGGCAGGATGACCGTCTCGGCGCCCAGGGCGGATATAACGGGTAATGCGATTGTCAGGGAACATTTGCCCAGACATGAAATGTCCTGTATTGTCAGTACTCTTTTCATTTAGATTCCTGTCTGCGCGTTGCGGCGCGCGTTTATAATGCTGTGACAGGCTGAATACGCTTTTTTATTCAGCCCCTTTCCAAAAAGCTGCCGGCAGGCTTATGCGGATGCACACGCCTGTGCAGCCGATGCTGTTCCGGTTTTCTTCCGGATTTGCAGGCAGACACATCATATCACTATTTCCATATTACGTCAATAAGGTTGAGGCTTCCGGAACGGGAAGTTACCCTGGCAAATTACCCTGGGGATTGAATTGCCCATGGCTGCCTGGTATGGTCGGATTGCGCCGTACTCCCTCTGCCTTCCGGTATTCCCTGGGGGTTGTGCCCATGATTTCCATAAAAGCACGGTTAAAGCTGCGCTGGCTGTTAAAACCGGACTCTGCCCATACATCGGTCAGCGGTGCATTACTGGTCTTTATAAGCTGTATGGCATATTCCAGACGGATATGGTTCAGATACCGGCGGAAATTCATCCGCAGCCTGTGTGAAAAAATATCGGAGATATAATATTTGTTCACATGGAGTTCCCTGGCCAGCCGTTCCAGGCTCAGGGGTTCCTGAAAATGCTCCATAATGTATTGCACCAGCTGGAAAGTGAGTTCCATACCGGCAGATTTCTCTTTTTTTACGGGGGCAAGCCGGGGCCAGGCCAGGGCAAACAACACATGGAACCAGGCGGGGCACAGATCGCTGCAGTCTGCACAGGGAGCGGCATTGCCGGTGTGGAGATGGTAGATCCGGTCCAGGGCCAGGGCGCCGTCCGCAGTCAGTTCCCCGGCAGGCAAAAAGGGATGTGCCGGGGTGTATTTCCGGAAGGCGTGCTGATACGTTCCGGTGACAGAAACGTCGAAAATAAACAGCCTTGTCCGGCTGCCTCCGGGGGAATGGTAGCTGTGGATATGCTGTGGAAATACCACGGCACAGTCCCCCGCCTTCAGCTCCCGGCTTTTGTCCATGATCCGCACGGTAATGCTGCCCTCCATAACAAGCAGTATTTCGCCGTGATCATGCAGGTGCTGGGGAAATTCCAGGTTAGTCGATTCGAAGCACTGTACAATGCTGCTTTTGTTCTCATAAAAGGGTTTCATGTTCCGGAACCTTTCTGTTGGCCAATTTTTGGCTGGTTATTCCATGCATTTGACGATTATTATAGTATGGCAAATGCTATAATGTAAATACATAAAATAATTTTTTCCGGAGGATTCTGTGTGGAAGGACATAATTTCTGCCATGCCTTATAGCGGGCGGATTTGAAATGTAAAATTTGTAAAGACATTTTTGACAGACTACACATGTATTTCCGGAGGGAAGAGAGGTAACGGAATGGACAGAGAGAAGAAGGTATTGATTTTTCAGGGCGGGTGGGACGGCCATGAACCCGACAGAGTAGCCGGCAGATTTGCGGAAATCATGAAAAAACACGGCTATTTCTGCGAGATTCATGCCGATCAGGATATCCTGCTGGACCAAGCTCATGTGATGGAGATGGATTTAATCATTCCCTGCTGGACCATGGGGGAGATTGCTCCCGAAGCCAGGAACAACATTATGAAGGCGGTGGCTGCAGGCAGCGGCCTGGCGGGCTGTCACGGCGGCATGTGCGATGCTTTCCGGAACGATACGGAATGGCAGTTTATGACCGGCGGCCAGTGGGTCAGCCATCCGGGGGGAGACGGCGTCCGCTATCAGGTGAATATCTGCCGGGGGTCCGGTCCCATTGTGGAGGGGCTGGAAGATTTTGAGGTATGCAGCGAGCAATATTATCTGCATGTGGACCCTGCGGTAGAGGTGCTGGCTACCACCCGTTTCCCGGTGGTGCCTTATTACCATATATCCAACAAGCCTGTGGATATGCCTGTGGCATGGACCAAATTCTGGGGAAACGGGCGGGTGTTTTACAGTTCTCTCGGACACCATGACGATGTGTTTGAGAAATTTCCCCAGGCCCAGGTGCTGATGGAACGGGGAATGCTCTGGGCGGCACAAGGCCGGCAGTATGCCCTGGACCATGGCCTTACGACGGAGCGGTTCGAAGGCTGAACAGCTCCGGATAAATCACACTGGATTCTTCCGAAAGGTTGAATGTTCCTGTTGATACATACTGATGTAAAAAGATATAAACCGTAAAAGACAGCATAACAGAGCCATATGGAAAGGAAAACATAAATGGAAACAGTAAAAATCGGAATACTGGGACTTGGAGCCATCAGCGGCATTTATTTGGAGAATCTGACAAAATTGTTCCGGGAGGTGGAGGTTTGCGGTGTCTATGACCTGGTTCCGGAAAAGGTGGCTGCGGCCAAAGAAGCGTATCAGATCCCGAAGGGTTATTCTTCCATGGAAGAAATGCTGCAGGATCCGGAAATCGAGATTGTCCTGAACCTTACCAGGCCGTTTGAACATTATGAGACTACAAAGGCAGCGCTGACGGCGGGCAAGCATGTCTACAGCGAAAAACCGCTTGCCGCCACCTATGAGGAAGGCTGCGAATTGACGGCTTTAGCCAGGGAGAAGAACCTGATGCTGGGAGGCGCGCCGGATACCTTTATGGGCGCGGGCATCCAGACCTGCCGCAAACTCATCGACGACGGATTTATAGGGCGTCCCATCGGCGCTTCCGCCCGGATGATCTGCCATGGCCACGAAACCTGGCATCCGTCGCCGGAGTTTTATTATCAAAACGGCGGAGGCCCCATGATGGACATGGGGCCATACTACCTCACTGCGCTGGTAAACCTCCTGGGCAAAGCGGATACCGTTACGGGCGTGGTGTCCAAAAGCTTTGAGACTCGAACCATCACAAGCAGCCCCCTGTACGGCAGGGAGATTCAGGTGGAAGTGCCAACCCATGTAAACGGTATCCTGGAGTTTGCAGGCGACGCGGTGGCTACCGTCACCACCACCTTTGACGTTTACTATGATAATTCTGCCAGCCTGGAGATATACGGTACAAGGGGGACCTTACGTGTACCGGATCCCAATGGGTTCGGAGGCCCTGTAATGCTGCTGCGCCCGGAGGATGGCAGCTTCAGGGAAATCCCCCTGGTTTTTGACTATAAAGAAAACAGCCGGGGACTGGGATTAGCGGATATGGCAAAGGCACTGCGGGAAGGACGTGCCCTGCGTGCAGGCGCCGGGCAGACGCTTCATGTACTGGAAATCATGACTGCCTTTGAGAAGAGTAGCCGTGAGGGAAGGCGTGTTGTCCTGGAGAGTCCTTATGAACGGCAAAGCGCCATGTGCGGCCAGAAGGTGAGGGGAATCCTGTAAATACTTTATTTGAACGGGCTGAAGCTTGGGCGGACATCTCTATCCCATAGAGGTCCTGGAGCTGGTCATGGACGTCCCTGGTACTCATTCCCCTGCCATAGAGCGAGATGACCTTCTCCTCGATTCCGGAGACATCCCTCTGATACTTGGGGACAATCTTCGGCTCGAACTCGCCGTTCCTGTCACGGGGGACGTCAATCTGGAACTCCCCATACTGGCTCTTGAGCTTCTTGGGGGAATGGCCGTTGCGCTTGTTGGCGGTTTCCATGTCCCCTTTCTGATTCTTTTCATAGCCCAGGGTTGCGTCCAGTTCTGCCTCCATCAGCTCCTGCCCTTGAAGCCGTCCCTCAGCAGGGCGTAAACATCTGTTACACTACTGATGTTGTTGTCTGCAATAATCTGTCGAATCTGTTCCTTTGCTACTGGCATATAAATACTCCTTTTCGATAAGATTTTCCATATCTAGATTCTTACCAAAAAGGAGCCATTTTTTACCAAAGACACAAACTTTTTACACTACCTGCAGAAATTAGTTATAATTCATCATCAAATTATCCTTTATACAATAATGTAGTCAATATTAAATATGTATGTTTCTTCAATAAGTCTTTTGGCTAAGTCTTCATAAATCTGCTATAATAAATGGGGATTTTATTCTATACCAAAGCAGAGGTGGACTATGATACAGATATGCCGGAAAGATAAAGAAAAGGTATTTGAGGCAATTCGCACTGGAAAAATAGATGCAGCAGAAATGTCATTTCCAAACCTGATAGATGACATCATCCTTATGATGAAAAAAAGGGGACTTACAGACCGCCTCGCACAGGCCCTGCCGGATAAACGAAGGGACAACAGCCATATCCCTTTTGATATCCTTCTGTGCCTTGCCGTTGCTGCCAAACTCAAATGCAAGACCAGCCTTACAGATGTCCCTTTCGCAGTGACGGAAGCAGAATTACTGGCTGAACTGGGCTGGAACATCTGG
>OFFP01000060.1_pt1 | contig 79083 bp, 77 predicted proteins | sample 1521431 | NCBI WGS metagenome assembly OFFP01 (sample SAMEA3504104, study PRJEB24116) | mouse gut metagenome | biome: mouse gut; feature: mouse-associated habitat; material: faeces | place: Denmark | collected 2011
ATCTGACTGGTTCCTGTAATGATGATGGAAAATGGGTAGGTCTGACAGAAGAGCCTCCCAAAGTAAGCTTAGTATGGACGATTGAGAAGCCTGAAAATGCAGTTGCAGGCGGCCCGATTACATTTACAAATGCAGGAGATATTACGTTGACCGGCCTGACAGGAGCAAAGAATTTTGCTCATAGAATGACATTGTCCTGGGGCGGCACAACTTCTGACAATCTTGACAGCGACCCCAATATGGATTGGGATACCTCACAGTGGACCGAAGAAAATGGCGGTACGCTTAAGTTCAAATTGAGCAGCGGATGGGTAAGTGGTTTAAGCGGAGAGTTAGTAACCATAACTGTTTATCTGACCGATGGTTCTACACTTACAGCTACTACACAGTTTTAGGTAATACCAAGCGTTGGTGTAAAAGTATTGTGGAGAAGGACGAGGGGAAGAAGTTTTTCTTCCCCTCGTCTTTATGAAAAGATTTTTACGGCAAGGGAAGAGAGAATTTAAGGGAGTGCTGGCATGTATATTAATGAAGAGATAAATTGGCTTAAATTTTGTAAAAAGAAAAGAATATTTATTTTTGGGGCAGGAAAAATTGGAAAAAGAGTTTTTTATCAGCTTCAGAATGAGTGCGATATAGAAGTAACAGGAGTAATTGATAATAACAGAAATGTAGTAGAAGAATGTAAGAGCGGGAAAGCATGGTTCACAAATGCTTATACTTTAGATGATTATAAAAAAATTCGGAAATCAGATGATTTGATTATTATATGTGCAGCAATATCGGAGATCGAAGAGCAGCTGCTGGAGGAAGGAATTTATCCTTTTATTAATTTTAGACAATTAGACTTCCCAGGTATAGAAGGGGAGGGACGTTATAACGAAGATTATTTTTTGATGCAGGTTCATTGTGCGGAAATTGATTCCGTACTGGATCGGGAATTTTTTCAAAATTATATAAAGCCGACTGATCGTGTGGCTGAATTTGGCATGGGCGGCGGCCTGCTTTTGGACAAATTGGACTGCAAAGAAAAGATCGGTATTGAAGTCAATGAGGTGGCAAGAAAATATGCGGAAGGATTGGGAATCAAAAGTGTAGCGGATCTTTCTGAGCTTGAAGATGGAAGCCAGGATGTGATCATTTCCACACATGCACTGGAGCACTGCCTTGAACCATATAAGATCGTAAGTGGATTAAGAGAAAAGCTGGCAGATGGAGGAAAGGCGATTTTTGTAGTACCATATGATTCCATACGTGATGAGTATCTAAAGGGAGAAAACTGTTATCATTTGTACACTTGGAATCAACGAAATTTAGGGAATTTATTTAAAGTAGCAGGCTATTTTATCAAACAAGTAGGGCTTCGTGAGGTTGCTTGGCCGAGAGGCTGGAAAGAGATGTTTTCAGTAGAAATGAAGGACTGGTTTGAGGCGATTTCTGTACTGGAGTCTGAACGAATTGGATATTATAGCGTGTTTGTGGTAGCGGAAAAATAAAAATATCAGAGAAATATGGATGAAGTTTTGAAAAATGAATGATAAAAAAGAAAAAGAGCGAAAAGTATTGCTTCCGGCAGAAGCAGGTGTTCTTGTTGGTGAGAATATTTATTTTTTCTCATCAGAATACAATTTGTTATACAAGGTAGATATACCGGATTTTTCTGTATCCATTGTAAGCCGCATTCCCTGCAACAGGGTGATTGCTTCTAAATGGTTCCGTAAAATGCGGTACTGGAAGGGAAAATTAATACTAATTCCTTCCTGTGCGGAAAAAGTTTGGATCTATGAGTTAAATACTGGAGTATGGACGGATATTGACATAGAACATTCACAAATTCCCTTGAAATTTTTTGGGTCTGTTATTTATCAGGATACAGCTTTTTTGTTTGGAGCGGCATATCCGGGTATATTAAAGATTAATCTTAATGATTATTCTGCTGCGCATCTGGATATTATCTGCCCGCCGGAACAAAAAAAAGAAGATATCGGATTGTTTTGCACTGACGCCATAAAAGCAGGTAATATTGTTTTTTCTCCTATAAGTATCTCGAATCATGTAATGTGGCTGGACTTAGATACAGACAAATATGGTTGGCAGCAAATCGGAAGTGCAGAAAATGAATATTGCGGAATCGACAGGGATGAAGACGGGTTTTGGATTCCGTCCTGGGAGCATGGGAAAATTGTGAACTGGGATGGAGGGGAAAAATGGGAGGAATTTGAACTGCCTGCGGAAATTGCAAATCGCAGATATCAGTTTACGGGAGCAGTTTGTGATGGGAACAAGATAAGGTTTTTGACGATACAGGACGGAAAAAGCCTGGAAATATGGAAGGGTATTTCAGGGGAAAGACAAATTGTGCTGACAGAAGAGACAAAAAAATATGTTCATGCGGAGCATTATGAGGACGGCACGATTGTTTTTATGAGAAATGACGGTGCGATTGATGTTAAATGGGAAGGAACATGGTTAGAGGGAATATGTGAGATAGATTATAAAGAGTTTGCCGCATTTTTTGGTGACGAAGCCTTATGGAGTTTCTTGGCGGAAAAAGAAATTGCGAATGAAACAAAAATATTTGACGTGAATGATTATTTAAAAATGGTTGCGGAAAAACAGAAGACCAATGTTGATTTTTTGAATGATCCCAGTATGGGAATGAGCATTTGGAAGATACTTGCATAAATTTAATGCGAACCTGAGCGGGCTGGAGAGAAAAATGGCGCCTTATAAAGAAATAAGAAAAGCAATTGAGGAAGCGCTTCATAAGGGCGAGGATCAATTTATTATTTACCCATATGGAGAAATGGGTATGATTACAAAACAAATACTGAATAGCTGTTTCGGGATAAGAGAATGTTATATCCTTGATAATAGATTGTCAGAGTTTCATGGTGAGATAAATAATTTGGAATATTGTAAATGTTTAGATATTTCAAAATATAAGGTTCTGTTTACATGTGCAAATTGGGAAATATACGATGAGGTATACAAGAAGCTATTAGATTATTTTACGGCAGATGCTGTAATCGAAATCTTTAAGAAGAAAAAGGAAGTACAATATACAAAATGCGGAAAATACAGCTATGGTCCTCTGTGCAACCATAATTTGGTGGAGTCTGTCGGTGCATTTTGTTCGTTTGCGGCTGGGGTGAATGTAGTAGTAAATCATGCTGTAGATTATATTACGACACACCCGTTTATCTATCATTCTTCGGCAATCAGTACAATTTTTGAAAAAGAGTATGAGGGATATAGAAATGAGCCTTGGTACTTCGAGGGAGTAACTCCGAAAAGGGGAGTGCAGGTACGTAATTTGAAAAAATGTAAGATAGGAAATGATGTTTGGCTAGGAAAGGATGTCCTCATTACGAATGGGGCTGATATTGGAAATGGAGTTGTAGCCGGAGCCGGAGCTGTGATTACAAAGGATGTTCCTGATTACGCTGTCGTCGCAGGGGTGCCGGCGCGTATTATCAGATATAGATATGAAGAGGAAGAAATTGAGGCGCTGAACCGCATTGCATGGTGGAATTGGCCGGATGAAAAAATAAGAGAAAATTATGAGGATTTTTATTTGAATATACGTGATTTTATCAGAAAGCATGATTGTGACACCAGGCTTTAAAGGTTACAGGGATACTGGAGGAAGGGCTATGAAAATTGTCATTTTTGGCACAGGAAGGTTTTATCAGGATAAAAGGCATAAGATTTCTTCCGATTATGAAATAATAGCTTTCCTTGATAACAACTCCGCATTACAGGGACAAAGTATAGATGGAGCTCTCGTTTTTGCGCCTGATAAAATTCTGCAGCTTTCCTATGACAAAGTTATTCTTATGAGTGCAAGTGAGGAGGCCATGAAAAGCCAGTTAATCGAACTGGGAGTGGATAAGAAGGATATTTGGTATTGGGAACGCTTTGCGAGTGAAATGTATCGTGGAAGGCTGCAGATCTTTTGTGGGAGCAGAAATAAGAACATATATAAAAAAAAAGTTTTGATAGTTTCGTCACATTTGAATTATACCGGGGGGCCGATTGCAGCTGTATATGCAGCACAGGCGCTGCAGGCCAGAGGCTATGCGGTTTGTCTGGCAGCACCTTCCGGGGAACAGACATTTATAGATGAGATGTCGGAAAATGGGATCAATATCTTATTATGCCCGGTGCTGCCTTATGTACATAAGGAAGAGCTAATGTGGATACGGCAATTTGATACAGTGCTGGTAAATGTGTTCCCAATGCTTATTTGTGCCTGCGGCCTGGCGGGGATAAAGCCTGTTCTTTGGTGGATACATGAATCAGAAGAACGCTTGTATCGTAATATTGTAAATCGGTATGAGGAATACGTGAAAAGAGAAGAACTGGAAGATGTTCATATTTATGCTGTGAGCAAGGTTGCGCAAAGTAAATTCAATTCTTATTTTCCAAATAGAATTAAAAAAATATTGTCCTATGGGATTCCGGATCAGAAGGAAATGGATTGTTTTCGCGAGATAACAAGCCATCTGGTTTTTGCACTTATAGGAACGGTCCACCCGGGAAAGGCGCAGGATATTTTTGTAAAGGCAATTGGGTGTCTGAGTGGGGATGAAAAGAAGAATGTAGAATTTTTGATTATCGGCCCTATTAGCGGAGATGATTATGGTACTGGTGTTCGGGAACAGGCGTTAAAAGAACCATCAATTCACATAATTGGGCCCTTGACGAGAGATGAGATTAATAAAGCATATGAAAAAATTGATGTAGTAATCTGCCCTTCCTTAGAAGATTCGCTGCCTATTGTTGTGACAGAAGGCATGATGCATGGAAAGGTATGTATTGTATCGGATGCAATCGGGACAGCGGAATACATAGAAGACGGAGTAAGCAGCCTTATTTGCAAAACGGGGAACCCTGAGGATTTGTGCGAGAAAATGAGGTGGGTGATTGGAAATCGGGAAAAGCTTGAGACAATGGGAAACAGGGCGAGAAAAATATATGAAAAGTATTTTACAATGGATGCTTTCGGACAAAGGCTGGAAAATGCATTACAAGAAACAATGGACGATTTTGAGCAGATTAGAGCGCCTTTCAGTTGAGAAAGATCTGGAGAACAGTTATGAAAAATATAAGTATAATTGTGCCGATTTATTATGGAGAAAAATATATTCCCAATATTATCCGGCAGGCAGAAGACTGCAGGAGGTATTTGGATAAAGAAGATTATTTGGAGCTTTTATTGGTAAATGATGCTCCAGATGCTCCGCTATCTCAGAACTTTGAAAGCAATGATATTCATTTGATAATAATTAATACGGATGAAAATATCGGTATTCATGGTGCAAGAGTAAAAGGGCTGAAAAAGTGTCAGGGAGAGTATGTTCTGTTTCTTGATCAGGATGACAGAATTTGTTCGGAATATTTTTACAGCCAGTGTATTTCCATAGAAGAAAATGATGCGTCAATTTGCAAGGCAATTCATGCAGGTGAGGAATATTATGCAGAGGAGCAGGTTTTTAAAAATATTATTTCAAAAGAATTTGTTTTAGGTCATTGGAATCAAATCATTTCCCCCGGACAGGTGCTTTTACGGAAAAGCGCTGTCCCGGATGTGTGGGTTGAAAATATTATGAAGTACAATGGAGCGGACGACTGGCTTTTATGGCTTTGTATGATATCGAAAGGATGCCGGTTCTCGCTAAATGATGATATCTTATATGAGCATGTTTCCAATGGCTCGAATACATCCGGAGATGTTGTAGGCATGGCTCAGTCGGAGCATGAGGTTATCCGAATTGTTCAGAAAAAGGGACTGTTTCAGGGGAACGATTTACAGTTACTCATGGAGGGCTTTTTTCTGAGGGATTTGGTTCGTGCCCGCGAGATGCGTACATTAAAAAAGAAGTTTGATGTTTTTGATAAATGGATGCGGCTGCGGGAGCAGGGGGTGAACTATTCGGAGCATCTGAAAGCTACGGGGATACACAGTGTTGCTATCTATGGGTGCGGAGCCGCGGGGAAGCATCTGTTTTCAGAATTAAAGACTTCTATATGTGTAAAAGGCTTTATTGACAGAAATGCCGGGGAGCTGAGCGCGGAAATACCAATCTATACCTGGAGGGATACGTGGCCGGAAGTAGATGGCATTATTATCACGCTCATGGAAGGGGAAGAAAAAGTAGAAAAGGAAATAAAAGAAAAAGCGGGTGCGAGGGTTCTGGTACTAAAGGACTGGATTATGAAAACAGAGCCGCGGTTTTTTCAGCCTTGAGGAAAAATGGTATGAGTAAAATAATAATATTCTGGGGAACTGGAAAGCTTGGCAAAGAAGTACTTTCTTTTTGGAAGCAGCTCCATATCCAGCCTGATTATTTCTGCGACAATGCAAGTGATTCATGGGGAAGCAGGATAGACGGGATAACTGTTTTAGCTCCGGAGGAGGTATATAACCGAAGGAACCAGGTGACTGTGTTTATCACTTGCAGCAAATATGCGGAAGTAGAACGTCAGCTGTCGGAGAACGGAATTCCGAAGGATGAGATTGTCAGGGCGGATGGCATGATGGCTTCTGAAATGTATGCCCGCATCTGCGGCGTGATTCTGCCATATGTCGCGCCGGGCTTCGGAACAGTAAAGGGAAGCTGCCAGTGTCTGATTGATTTGTCATGCGGTATGGTGCTGGGCGGGGTAGAAAGATGGAGCTATTCTCTTGCGGAGACGTTGAATAAATTGCAGATAAAAAGTGCGTATCTTATGCCTGGAAACAGTGACAGAAAGATAACAGATACTACAGCTCCAGCCATATTTGTGGAAAACAGAAAAGGGATTTCTATTATAGATACCATTGAAGAGATACTGCATAGCGGGGCTGATACAATAATATGTAATTTCCCTTTTGAGATTATGATAAGCGCCTGCATAATAAAAAAGAGCATAAATCCTAAGCTGAAGGTTATAGCTGTATTCCACAATGATGAAGAGATATATTATCGGGCACTGTCAACGTGGGAGCCTTATATTGATGTATGTCTTTCGATAAGCAGCAAAATAAAAAATACTCTTTTGAGCAAAAGATTTCCTTCTTATAAAATTAAGGACTTGTACTGGAAAATTCCATGTGATAAGAGGGTTCGCGGATTTTACAGTCCGACAGGAGAACCACTGAAAATCGGATATGCAGGACGGATTTCTGTGAAGCAGAAGCGGGTTGATTTACTATTGGAAATTGGAGAAAAGCTAAGAGAGAACCAGGTGGAATTTTGCATGAGCGTTGCAGGAGCGGGGGAATACGAAGAAGAATTAAAGCGGCAGATACAAGAAAGAAAACAAGGGAACAGCATAAAGCTCTATGGGGAAATTTCCCATGAACAGATGGCACAGTTCTGGGAGGAGCAGGATCTGTGCATTAGCTGTTCAGAATGGGAAGGTCATAGTATTTCACATTCTGAGGCTATGGCAGCGGGAGCCGTGCTGGTTATAACAGATACATCAGGAGCCGATGATGATGTGGATGAAGGAATCAATGGATTCACGGCAAAGATCGGTGATGTAGAAGCTCTTGTGAGACACATTATTTATTTGAATCAGCACAGGGAACTGCTCTGCAAAATGGGCACCCACTCAAAAGAGAAAATAATTGCAAGAAACGAATATATGGAATCTGAAAATTATTGGAAATCACTTCTGGAATGAAAGACAGTCCGCACCTATGCGGCAGTTTATTTGGAAGAGCGGGAGAAATCATATGTACGATGAGGCAAACTATATATATCAGGAATTTCAGAAAAATTTTGCAGAAAAAAAAGAAGAGCCTTTGATTTTATATGGTATCGGAAAGCGAACAGGAGAACTTCTCGAAAGGATTCAGGAGTATCAGATCGCAGGATTAATGGATGGAAAGAAGAAGGAGGGGACTATTTGGGATAAGCCCATTCTCGATTATCAAGACGTGCTGAAGCTTAAAGTGAAAACGATTGTCGTGATAGCCCGTCCTGCTGTAATTGGAGTGATATATCATCGGATAGAAGGCTTTTGCACAGGAAACGGAATCGCAGTCTATGATGTAAAGGGAAATGATTTATCGGAGGTTTATACAAATCAGGAACATGATATCCCCTATTTTCATCAAAGCTATGATGATTTAAAAAGGGAAGCAGAAAAGCACGAAGTTATATCTTTTGATGTATTTGACACATTGATTATGAGGAAGGTGCTGTATCCGGCAGATATTTTTGCAATTGTGGAAAAGAGAAAGCTTTTTTCCGGATTTGCGGATCTGCGGATAGAAGCAGAGAGGCAGCTTTGTGACAGTGGACAGAACCCGGCACTTGAAGAAATATATATAAGGCTCCGGGAATTGAGTGGCATAAGCGAGGCGGAAAAAAATGAGCTGCGGGAAATGGAAATTGCTGCGGAATTGGAATATATAGTTCCAAGGGAAAGAATGTTGGAGCTTTTTAACAATATAAAGGATAAGAAAAAGATTTATCTGATTTCAGATATGTATCTGCCTCAGAAGGTGATTGGGGAATTATTGAAAAAGTGCGGCTATGATGGCTATGACGGGCTTTATGTATCCTGCGAAAAAAGAACGGCAAAGTGTGAGAAGCTTTTTCAGATGTTTCTTGAAGATAGAAAATATGAAGGGTACGAGAGTTGTAACTGCCTACACATAGGAGATAATGAAGTTGCGGACATTGCATGCGCGGAAGCGGCTGGAATGGACACATTTCAGATCATGAGTGCGCGGGAGATGCTGGGGAGCTCCAGCTATGGAAGACTTTTATCTGAAGAACTGAATCTTATGGATCGAATGGCGGCCGGCCTTTTGTGTGAGAGGGCCTTTGGAGATCCCTTTGCCCTGTATGAAACAAAGGGAAGATTTAAGATTGCGAATACTCGGGATTTTGCCTATATGCTGATAGCACCCATGATTTTTTACTTTACAGTGTGGCTGATGCAGGAGGTGCGCCGGTGGGAATGTGATTACATATTATATCCGTCTCGAGATGCTTATTTAATTGAAAAGCTTTGCAGTGAGATCAGAGGAAAACAGGCAGATCAGGAATTCCCGAAGGGAGAGTATTTTTATACCTCCAGGAGAGCAGTGCTGGCAGCCACGATATGGAAGGAAGCCGATATCGAACATGTTGCCGGGATGGACTTCTGGGGCAGTATCCAAGGAATGTTTCAAAAAAGATTCCATCTTACAATAGACAGTGAGGCAAAAGAGCTGAACGCGGACGATAGTGAGAAGCGGAAGCTGTATCTGGACAAGTACAGGGATGAGATTCTGAAACAGAGCAGGAAGGAACGGGAGAATTATCTTCGCTATATTTCAGGGACAGGAATTACGGAACATAAAAAAATTGCATTTATAGATTTTGTGGCAGCAGGAAAAGTGCAGAATGGCATGGAAAAGCTGATACCGGAGAAAGAGCTTCTTGGTGTTTACTTTCTGAGAAGGCAGCCGGACAAAGGGGAGATAGACCGAGAGCTTCAGGTAAAAACCTTTTTCCCGTCAAAAGGGGCATTTGAAATCGATTTGAATGTCTATAAATATTATTTATTTTTGGAAATGGTGCTGACATCACCGGAGCCGACCTTTGACTGTATAGAAGATGACGGAAAGATTTCATTTATGGAAGAGACCCGGACAAAGGAGCATTGCAGAGCTGTGGAAGAAATCCAGAAGAGCGTGCTGGAATATGCAAAGGAGTTTGCTGAATTATGCCCGGAGCTGCTGTATACACAGGTGAATCGGAATACTCCGGATATAATTTTAGGATTTTTAGATAAGGAGTATACATCTCTGGAGACAGACGAGGTGACGTCTTTAGTGCTGACAGATGAATTTTTAAGCCAGACATTTAATTTGTTTCAGGTGTAAATTTCCAAAATAATAAAGTAATATTTTCAATATTTTGAAAACAATATTGGTTGATCTGAATATCTAAAACTGGTATACTATGAAGGAATGGTATGAAAAACAGGAGGATAAAAATGAGCAGGAGGTATAGGAGCGCTTTAGCTGCCATTCTGATGGCCGCCATGGTACTGGGAAGCGCCTTAGCGGCGAATGCTGCCAGTGGAAGCGGTCAGGGGACGGGAACACTGGATATTGTAAAGTATCCGGAAGTATTCAATGTAGTTCTTCCTACGAATGTAGGCGGTCAGTTTAATTATATTCTGGATCCCACAGGAATACTTGCCCAGGTGGGGACGGATAAGTATGGGAATGCATTCTTTGAACCTGACAAGACGATGTACTTCCGTCACAAACCGGCGTCAGGAAGCGATGTTGCAAATTATACGGATGTGAGTGAGCCCATTACGGCTTATAACAGAAGTAATATAGATGTGGAAATAAAGATTCAGGCAAAGCTGGATATACCGAAGGGAATTACCTTGGCTTCTTCCAGTGTGGTAAATGATACATCTACGGATCCTAAGATGTATATGGCGGTGACAGAAGGTGCAAAGAATACGGAGAAGCCCGTTAATGCACAGGGAATTGAAGTAACTGCTTCTATTCTGTCAGCAGAGCAGCACTATAAAACCGTTTATGATGCCAGGAGCAATACTTATAAGAAGCAGCTGAAGGATGCGGCGGCTAATGCTACAGAGGAGCAGTATAAGACATATTTTGAGTCCTACTCCTTTATGCTGACAGGTGATTGCAATAAAAGCGGGAATTGGGATGCATTGAAGAGCACGCCGCCTGCTATAAGATTGGTATGGACCATTGACAAGTCATCAGGGTCGGCATCTGGTATTCCCAGCATCCCGGACGGACCTGATGTGCCCGATGTGCCGGTAGTACCGGGAGATCCGAGCATAACGGTGTCGGATGACGGAATTATCTGGATAGACGGCTTGACCGCAGCAATAAATTATGATTATTGGTTGACATTGACGTATGATGGACAGACCAGCCAAAATCTTAATGGGGATCCAGAAATACGCTGGAAAGGGGTTAATTCAACCTGGACTAGTGCGAAGGGCGGTAAATTAGGACTGCAATTAAGTCAAACATGGTTAAATACTGTTAAAGGAAAATCAGTGACAGTGACAGTAAGATTGACGGATGGCAGAAGTATCACCGCTACACATCAGTTTTAAATTGAATAAGCAGTCCGAAGCTGTTATACTAAAGACAGCCAGGGCTGCTTTTTGATAGCATGAATACCGGACAGGATAAAAATTCAGCTGCCATATCAGGGAAGGAGATTCACATGCGTGAAAAAATATATATATTCGGTGCCCATTCCAGAGGCCGATCGTTGGCCGTATATCTGCAGTCGCTTTATCCGAAATTAAAAGTGGAGGCATATTTATATAACAATAAGGAAGATAATCCGCCTGAAATTAAGAGAGTGCCGGTCTTGCGTCTGGATGGGCAGAAGAGTCTTCATACAGAATATCCGGTTTATATCGCTACCAGGGGAAGCAGCCATTCGGAGATTTCAAAGCAGCTGACAGCCTTGGGCTTTGAAAAAATCTATCCGCTTACGGTTGAATTGGATTTGCAGCTTCGGAATGATTATTTAAAACAATATTTTTCTCATAAAGGCCAGCCGTTTGTCAAGCTGGAGAATCTGAGAGCAGACAGCAGGATGCCGGATAAGAAAACAGGAAGCGGTATCATTTATGTGGCAAAGTCTGTTTACGATCAGGCATTACAGAAGGAATATACGCCGGAGCCTTATGAGCGGGATATCCAGGTAGGAGCAGCATTGACAGAGCAGCGTCTGTATCCGGGAATTTTAACAGATGATACAGGAGAAAACATATCGGAGAAAAACAGGCAGTTTTGTGAACTAACCGCTCTGTATTGGATATGGAAGCATGCAGAAGAGAATTTTATTGGGCTTGCCCATTACCGCAGGCATTTCATTTTACCGGAACAGTGGGAGGAGATCATGCAGAAGCATCAAATTGATGTAGTTTTAGCTGTGCCCACCTACGTGGATCCAAGTATCGAAGAAAACTATAAGAACCGCCATGACCCGGCAGATTGGGATTTCCTGATGGAATATTTGAAGGAGCAGGACGAAACACTTTATCAGGAGGCAAAAAGTTTTTTTGCAGAAAATCTCTTTTCAGCCTGCAACATGTTTATTATGAGAAAAGAAGTACTGAATGTTTTTTGTTCCTGGCTGTTCCCCATTCTGGACGCAGTTGCTGCACATGGAGGCCAAAAAGAGGATAAATATTGGAACCGTTATCCGGGGTTCCTGTCAGAACGTCTGATGGCCTTTTATTTTGGACGGAGCAGCAGTACGTATAAAATGGTATATGCAGATAAAAGATTCCTTCCATAATAATATCGTTCTGAAAGCGGTTGAAACGCAGAAGGTACAGGCAGTTGAGAGACTGCTGTGACACAGGTAATTTGGCGGAACCAAACAGCATTTACGGCTTTGCCTTTGAAGGAAAGAAGGTCTTAATCGGATGAACCAATACAAAAAAGAAGTAAGCCACTGGGCAAAGCAAACCTCCCTCTTATCCACTCTGGAAGGAAAAACCCTCCTCCTCTCCGGAGCCGCAGGAATGGTAGGAAAATGCCTGATAGACATCCTAATGGAACACAACACCCAAGCAAAGCCGGAGCGTAAAATCCACATTATCGCCCTCAGCAGAAACAAAGAAAGAGCCAAGGAACGCTTTGCCGAATACTGGAACAGAAAAGAATTTCAATACATTGCCTGCGATGTAAACACCCCCATACCGGAGTGCGGCCAAGCCGACTACATCATCCATGCAGCCAGCAACACCCACCCCATGCAATACTCCCAGGACGCCATCGGCACCATAGCCACCAACATCACAGGAACACAAAACCTCCTGGAGTACGCCGTCACCCACAAAACAAAGCGTTTCTGCTTCCTGTCCTCCGTAGAAATATACGGAGAAAACCGTGGTGACACCGAAAAATTCGAAGAAACCTACTTAGGCTACATCAACTGCAACACCGTCCGCGCAGGCTACCCCGAAAGCAAACGCCTGGGAGAAGCCCTGTGCAACGCCTACCATCAAACCCACAGCCTGGAATTTGTCATCTCCCGGCTCAGCCGCGTCTACGGCCCAACCATGCTGCTGACAGACTCCAAAGCAATCGCCCAATTCATCAAAAAAGCCGCCGAGGGTAACGACATCATCCTAAAAAGCGAAGGAAATCAAAAATACTCCTACACCTACGTCACCGACGCCGCTTCCGCCATCCTATACACCTTACTAAAAGGCAAAACCGGCGAAGCCTACAACGCCGCCGACGAACAGTCCGACATCACCCTAAAAGACCTGGCCGCCCACCTAGCCGCCCAAGCAGGCACCCGCGTACTCTTCCAACTCCCGGAAGAAACCGAACGCAGAGGCTATTCCCCCACCACAAAAGGAATGTTAGACGCCTCCCGCCTAAAAGGAATAGGCTGGCAGCCCAGAGTACACATAAAAGAGGGACTAACCGATACGGTAGAAACAATCAAAGACCTAAAGAATAAAAATCATTAAACAAAAACCAAGACAAAATATCAACACAAGCAAAATCAAATTTTTAGGAATTATGATATAAATAGCTTTCAACGAACATGGATAGCGCATTTGCCTATATCATGAATAAGCGAGTAAAGCAGAAAAAGTTTCCAGGCTTCAATCACAAGCACAGAAAACTTACCGGCGCAGGGGAGGAGGGCCGCCCCGATCAGGGGTGGAGGTTCCTGCCCGGAGCCTGCACAGTCTTCCGCACCAGCCCAAAACAAACCGCACCCAAAGCGCCCCTTACATACCCACCCGCCCGAAATGCTTCAACCCCAAAATGTCCAAAACCAGAATGTTCAAAACACCAAAAAACCCAAAAGAAACAAATCCTCCCTCACCCTTCCGGCGAGGCCCCAGAATCCCCATCCGTCCCTTGGCTTACATCCTGTTCCCCAGGCACACCATCCCGCGGCTCCTTCGGCACAAACTTCAAAAAGTAAGCATAAATATCCACCACCGCCTGATAAAGCTCCTCCGGAATCTCCGCCCCCAGATTCAGCTGCGTCAACACCGTAGCCAGCGAATTATCCTCATAAACCGGCACCCCGTTATCATTCGCCACTTCCACGATCTTCTCCGCCAAATACCCCATCCCGGAAGCCACAATCACCGGAGCCGCATTCCGATTCTCATCATATTTCAAAGCAACCGCTTTTTTATTCATAACCTCATTAAATTGTGACATTGACCGAATTCTTCCTTTCAAAAATCTTTGGAAACACAGCAGATACAGGAATCGACCCTTTGGCCTGCTCCACTCCCAGATATTCACAGTTCAACCCGTTCCGCTCCAAGATCTCCCCCATCCCCTTCTTAATATCCGATTCAAAAGAGGACAGATGATCCGGATAAAAGAGCCGCATACTCACATTTTCCTTCTCATACACCATCAAAAGATCAAAAAATCCAACATCCTTAATATCAAACTTAATCAAAAGCTTAGCCGTCCGCTCCTTGGGGTCCGAAGAAGCGTCGCCATCCTCGTCGGGATCAATCCACATCTCCGAGAACATCAGCTGCCCGTTCAATTCAATCGGAAGCATCAGATGAAGAACAGGCATATACACACTCTCGTTGAGCAGCAGGGCATTGACCACATTTTCAAATACCTGCCGGTTCTCAAGCCCGGCATCCCCCCGCATCCCGCTCTCCACAATACTTAAGAACTTATCGGCCCAGGCGCATTTCCCCGCAGCCTTATCAAAATTCATCCGCATCAAAAGCTCCCGAAGCTGCTCCTCATCCATCCCCTCAAAGGTCTTCTGAAAAGAGGGAAACTTCAAAAGATTCTTAAAATCCGAGATCAGCTGATCCAGATCCCCGTTCTCATACCGGGCCGCATTGTATGTAAGCTGTGCCACCAGATCACGAAGAGATCCCATATTCCGTGTCTGAGCTACGTATTTTGCAAGAAACGGGATAATATCCTGCTGAAGCCGCGCCGTATTCTGCCCCGTATCCTGCGGCCCCCTGTGGTTCAGGCCCCGGGTGAGCTGATCAAGAAGCTCCCGCTGCTCATGAAACATATATTTTTTGATATCACTCAAAAGATCCTTCATATTCTCCATCAAATGCTTGCCCGAGGACATGTCGGAATACCGCTTCAAAAATGCAAGAATAGCCGCCCGCTGCTCCACTGTGGGGGCGTTGTTCAGAGCTTCACGCATAAGCGCAAAAAAAGGCCCTTGAAAGCGGACGGAGCCGGATAACTGATTTTTCAGAAATTCCACAAGCTCTGCGTCGGTCATCTTCAAAAGCTGGAAAAAGGTGGAAATATCCTCCGCCGTATCCGCGCCGATTCCGGCCTCCACCAGATTCGCCATTCCTCCGAACATCAGCTTGGACATAGTATCCGATAGCTGAGGCGTGTCCCGAAGGAGCTGCACAAAGGTTCCGAAATTGGAATCGTAGCTGGCGCTTAACTGTGCGCCGTTCTGGGAATTGGCGTCGGAACGGTTGTCAGGCCGCACCACCCGGTTGGGGTCAACCGGATTCTGAATCTGCATTTTATCCGGCTGATTCTGGGCATTATTCCTTACATTATTCTCATAACCTGTTGGTGGAGTGGTCACTCGTAAAATATTTGCCATTTTTTTCTCCCGATATGATAAATTTCTCTTATTTTTTTATTATTATCTTCCGATATATAATATATATCTCAAAATAAGGTGGTGCTAATATTATGGACAATGGTATGGACAACATGCTGGACATGTATCTTTTTGAAACAAATTCATTACTTGAGCAGTTAGACGAGCTGTTAATAGAGGCAGAGAAAAATGAGGAGTTCACCACGGATGATGTAAACGAAATCTTCCGGGCGATGCACACAATCAAGGGTTCCTCGGCCATGATGGAATTCAACTCTCTGATGACAATTGCCCACCGGATTGAAGACCTGTTTTTCTATGTTCGGGAAAACGGCATCGATTCCCTCAACAGTACGGATAAGAGCGAATTGTTTAATCTAACGTTCAAGTCCACGGACGTGCTCCGGGGTGAAGTTGAGAAGCTGGAGAACAATGAGCCTCTTAGTACTAATATCGACAGTATGACTTCAGAAATTAATAGTTTTCTGAATAAAATTAGCGGTACGGGCGAACCGGAGGAGGAAGCGCCCGCAGCCAAGGAGGAGGAAACCGAGGCCAAGGCGGCGGTTGGAAATGAGGCAGGCCAGAAGCTCGTGGAATCCTTCGGAAGCAAATGCCCGTTTTTCCTTCAGATCTTTTTTGATGAGGGCTGCGGAATGGAGAACCTTCGGGCCTTTATGCTTGTGAATGCCCTTCACGGCACGGAGATGGAATTTGAATTTTATCCCGAGGATGTGGAGAGCAACGGGGCCACCAGTGAGTCCATCATTGACCACGGATTTTTTGTAGGCTTACATTCCCAGGAGGATGTGAATAAGGCCATCGCCGTAGTGGAGGAGCAGGGAAGTATTCAGACCTACGAGGTAATTCACGTTCAGGAGAAGAAGCCGGAGGCGGAAGCGCCCAAGGCAGCGGAGGAAGCTCCGAAGGCAGCTCCGGTCCAGGCGGAACCGGCCAAGGGGAATCCGGCCGTGAAGGAGGTTGCCGGCGCACAGCCGCAGCAGCATGCAAAGCAGAGTCTGATCAGCGTGAACCTTTCCAAGTTAGACGCGCTGCAGGCCATCGTGGGAGAGATTGTAATCACGGAGTCTATGGTAGCTTCCTCACCGGAGCTGCAGGGCCTGAAGCTGGACAGCTTCTTGAAGTCCACACGTCAGCTTCGGAAGCTTACGGATGATCTTCAGGATATCAGCATGTCGCTTCGGATGGTATCTATTTCCGGCACCTTCCAGAAGATGAACCGGATTGTCCGCGATATGAAGAAGGCATTGAATAAGGATGTGCGCCTGACCATTATCGGTGAGGACACGGAGATTGATAAGACGATTATCGACAGCATCAGCGACCCCATTATGCACATTGTGCGTAATTCGATGGATCATGGTATTGAGACCACCAAGGAGGAACGTATTGCTGCCGGCAAGGACCCCCAGGGCGAGCTGATTTTGTCCGCTTCCCATACGGGCAGCGAGGTTATTATTTCCATTTCCGATGACGGCCAGGGTATGGATACGGAGAAGATTCTGGCCAAGGCTGCCAGGAACGGACTTCTGACCAAGCCGGAGAGCGAGTATTCCAAGAAGGAGATTCTTGCCTTGCTGATGCTGCCGGGCTTCTCCACCAACGAGGAGGTAACGGAGTTCTCCGGCCGCGGCGTTGGTATGGACGTTGTGAAGAAGAATGTGGAGAGCGTGGGCGGAACCATCAGTATCACCAGCGAATTGGGACAGGGAAGCTGCACCACCCTGAAGATTCCGCTGACGATGGCCATTGTAGACGGAATGGAGATCCGCGTGGGACGGTCCATTTTCACCATTCCCATTTCCAACATCCGCCAGTCCATCAAGATTGCCAGAGAAAATGTGCTTCACGATGCAAAGGGCAATGAGCTTGTGAAGATTATGGATGAGTTCTATCCCATTATCCGCCTCCATGAGTTCTACAACATTGAGCCGGAAGTGACGAATATTGAGGATGGTATTCTGATTTGGGTAGAGGCAGGCGATCACTCCTACTGTATGTTTGTGGATGAGCTTTTGGGAGAGCGCCAGATCGTGGTAAAACCGCTTCCTTCCTATTTAAATAGTTTCAATATCAAGGATTACGGAATCAGCGGATGTACCATTCTGGGCGATGGAAACATCAGTATTATCCTGGAAGTAATGAACCTTTATAACGCGGCGAATGTATAATATAGAGAGAGTTGGAGGAAAATACATGTCTACGGAACAGATGCAGAATACAAATATGGACGGCCAGGAGAATACGGCAGCCGAGGCCGATGTTTCTATGGAGCGTTATTTGACCTTTCGCTCGGACGGAACGACGATGGGTGTGAGCACCGATTATGTGATTGAGATTCTTACGGATCAGATTATCACCGAGATTCCGATGGTGCCGGGATTTATCAAGGGAATCATCAATATGCGCGGCCAGATTGTGCCGATTATCGATATGCGGTTAAAGATGGGAAAGTTTGCCGACAGTACGGATACCACTTGCATCATCGTACTGGAGATTGATTCTACCTGTGTAGGCATCCAGGTGGATGGCGTGGAACAGGTATTGGATATTGACAAGACCCAGATTTCACCGATTCCGGTGGAGGATCAGCAGGGGCTGGTGGACGGAATGATTTCCTTAAGCAGCCAGGAAGTGCTGCTGTTCCTGAATTGTCAGGAATTGATTCGTACGTATTAGAAGATAAACTCCCGGGGACCTGCCAGGATGCAGAGTCTTCCGGGAGTGTATCAAGTTAAAAAATCAATTTGCAGGCGCACGGATCTGTGACTGGAAATTGATTTCATAGAGGTGTGCTATGAGGAATATTACGGAGCTGGAATCAGTAATATTCCTCACAGTGCACAAATCAATTTGCAGGCGCATGGATCTGTGACTGGAAATTGATTTCATAGAGGTGTACTGTGAGAAATATTACGGAACTGGAATAGGAGGTTATTATGCTTACAATCACAGATGGTGATTTTCTGCGGCTGATTAATTTTGTAAAGGCCAATTACGGAATTGATTTATCTAAGAAAAAGCAGCTTATTATGGGCCGGCTTTCCGGAACCATTATGTCTATGGGCTTTGAGAGCTTTAAAGATTATGTGGATTATCTGTTAAAGAATAAGAAGCCGGAAGATCTGGAGCTGATGCTGAATAAGCTTACGACAAATTACACATATTTTATGCGTGAGGAAGCACATTTCAAGTTCTTTACGGAAACCATACTTCCTTATCTGGAAAAAACCAAGAAGAATAAGGTCTTGAGTATATGGAGCGCCGGCTGCTCTTCCGGGGAGGAGCCTTATACCATTTCCATGCTGTTAAAGGAGTATTTCGGCTCAAAGCCCGGCTGGGATACAAGAGTGCTGGCTACGGATATTTCCAGGAATGCCCTGGGAGCGGCGCAGCATGCGGTGTACGACGAAAGCTCTCTAAAGGAAGTGCCGCCTACCTGGAAGACAAAATACTTTGTTAAGACGCCGGAGCCGGGAATCTATGAGGTTGCGCCGGTGATCAAGAACAATGTAATTTTCAGGACCTTCAATCTGATGGAGCCGATTCACTTTAAACTGAAATTTGACGTGATTTTCTGCAGAAATGTAATGATTTACTTTGATCAGGCGACCAAGGAGGCGCTGGTGAAGCGGTTTTACCAGGCAACCAATCCGGGAGGCTATCTGCTGATCGGCCATTCGGAGAGTCTGAATAAGGAAAATACGCCTTACAAGTATCTGATGCCGGCAACATATCGGAAAGAATAGTATCTGCTATGGTTCATAAAGTGAAACGTAACCGGTAATTCTATATTTAGAAAGGCTTAAAATAACTATGATTAAGAAAATAAGAGTGTTCGTGGTGGATGATTCCATCTTTTTCCGACAGATGCTGATCAATGATTTGAAAGAGCGCAGCAATCTGGAGGTGGTGGGCTTTGCGGCCAGTGCTCTTGAGGCGCGAACGAAGATTCCCACCATAAAGCCGGATGTTATCACAATGGATGTGGAGATGCCCGGCTTGAGCGGAATTGATTTTCTAAAGGAGCTGCTGCCCAAGTACCCGATTCCGGTGATTTTGGTGTCTTCTTTGAATCTGAGCGTATTTGACGCTCTGGCTGCCGGTGCGGTGGACTTTGTACAGAAGCCTAATATGTCTAAGGATTACAATGTCAAAAGCTTTTTCAATGTGCTGAACAGTAAGATTTATATTGCGTCCAGGGCCAAGGTGAATGTAAAGCATCAGGCGGGCCGTCCTCAGAGCGGACCTTCGGCGCCGGCTGCGGGAATGTCTACGGCGGCTTTCAGTTCCAATCTGTCACAGATAGTTCAGAATACCATGCTCATTGCCATCGGCGCTTCCACGGGGGGGACCGAGGCGACTTTGGAGGTGCTGCAGAGACTGCCGGCGGATATGCCCGGTATTGTGGTGACGCAGCATATGCCCGAGGGCTTTACAAAGATGTATGCGGAGAGGCTGAACCGTATCTGCAAGCTTGAGGTGAAGGAGGCCGAGAACGGAGACCGGGTCCGCAGAGGACTGGTGCTCATTGCTCCCGGCGGTCCTTTGCAGATGCGTGTGGAAAAGGACTTAAAGGGCTTCTATGTATCCTGCCAGCCGGGGGAGAAGGTCAACGGACACCGGCCTTCGGTGGATGTGCTCTTTTCTTCGGTGGCTAAGAAGGCCGGGAAGAGCGCTGTGGGGATTATTATGACCGGTATGGGGCGCGACGGAGCCAGCGGACTTTTGGAGATGCGCCAGGCCGGAGCCTTTACCATCGGTCAGGATAAGGAATCCTGTGTGGTGTACGGTATGCCTATGGTGGCATATGACATTGGAGGAGTATGCGTTCAGGCTTCCTGTACCAATATTTCCAATGTTTTGTTAAATCAGCTTCGGAAAATGTAGGATTTTGGCAGTAGTTTGCAGGTTGTATTTTATGGGGGTTGTACTGGGGGATGTCTGTTTTTGCAGGGCATTTTCGGTACAGCCCCGTTTCAATTTCTGCGGCGTTTGGAGTTTTTAGGGAAATTTTATGCACTCTTTTGTTATGTTTTTCCCGTTTCGGCCGATAAATATAATAAGAAGCAGGACGTAAGTTTCTCTGAAAGGAGTTTCATGTATGAAAATAACATTAAATAATATAAGTCCGTACCGTATGGAAACCACCGGTTATACGAGGACCGAGGGCAAGGTTTCCACTGGGGTCAAGGGAAACTATGATGCCCTGACCATTCAGTCCAGCTCCAGACAGATCCAGGAGAAGACATTTTCCGACGCTCTGTCCCGGCAGGTGGTATCGGATGCAAGAGGGGGAGCGCCTGCGGATAAGGTGGAGAACCTAAGACAGCAGGTAGAAGCAGGGACCTATCAGATTGATCCTTATATGATTGCGGCGCGTATGCTGGTGAGCGGGGAGGCTTTTGCCCATGCATAACCTGTCATCATTTCGGGAGTTGATTCAGCAGTTTATTGAGCTGTTTGACCGGATGACTCCCCTGGAACAGTCGAAGCTTGAGGTGGTAAGCCGCAACCAGGTTGCGCTGCTTGAGGATATTATTAAGAAGGAACAGGCGGAGATTATGGCTCTTCGGGGACTGGATCAGAAGCGGCAGCGGATTCAGGAGGAGCTTGGATGGAAGGATCTGACCTTTCAGGAGATTCTGGGTAAGCTTTCGGAGGAGGAACGGACCGACATGGAGCAGCTTTTTGACGAATTGGCTGCCCGGGTGACTGCGTTTCAGTCCGTGACGGAAAGCTCCAGAACCATCATGGAGGTCAATCTGCATGCTATCAATCAGATGGTAGCCAGGCAGGGCGGCGGAAGGTCAACCTACAAGGAAGACGGTTCCGTGGAAACCGGGCCGTCCCATTTTACAGATCGACGCATATAAAGGAGGATACAAAGTATGATGCGTTCAACCTTTGCCGGTTTTACCACGGCCACGCTTGCTTTGAACGCAAGCCACCGGGCCTTGGAGGTAACCGGACAGAATATAGCGAATATTAATACGCCGGGCTATACAAGACAGCGCCTGGATATCAAGAGCTTATACCTTCGGGGAGGAGAGTTCTACAATTCCAATCCCAATGCCAGAATTGGTTTTGGTGTGGAGATCACGGGAGTTTCACAGCTTCGTGATCCGTTTTTGGATATTCAGTACCGGCTCCAGATGGCGAAGCTGGGGACTACGGATGCACAGGTGGCCGGGTATGAGAAGCTGGCGAATATTTTGGATGAGACCGATAAGAACGGAATTAAGAATGCTCTGAGTGATTTGGCATCCCAGCTTCAGAAGCTGGCGCAGAATCCCAACAGCAAGGAATATGATTCCATGGTGCGTTCTTCCAGCCAGATTCTATTGAACCTGTTTCATCAGAATTCTACGGATCTTCAGGAGGTCCGTAAGGATTTGACCAGTGAGTTTCGGGATACGACCATTCCGGATGCCAATAAGATTATTCAGAATATAGCCGAATTGAATGAGAGCATTAAAAACAGCGAGATTCTGGGGAATCCGGCTTTGGAGCTGAAGGATGAGCGGAATGAGCTGATTGATGAATTGGCAAGTTATCTTCCTATTACAGTGAAGTACCGTGATCACGATCTGGGTGCGGGCTTTACGGTGGAAGAATTGGATATCTATTATACAGATGCGGACGGCACCAGCTATAAGCTGTTATCCGACAATCTGGCAGGAATGTTGTCTACCAATGCGGATGGCCAGCCGGTGCAGCTGTATATCACAAATGCCTATGGCAAGGGGCCGGAGGAGATTACGAATACTATCGGCGACGGTGTGTTGAAGGGAACACTGGACATTCTGAATAAGTCAGGTGGGTTTGATAATCCGCCTTCGGATATAAGAGGCATCGGATATTATGAGAAATCTTTGGATTCTCTGGTTGCAACATTTGCGGAGACCTTGAATAAGCTGAATGAAAGTCCGAAGATTGATCCGGCTACCGGTAAGCCAGAGGTAGATGCAAACGGCGATCCGGTAATGGAAAAGCATGATTTATTTGAAGCAATTGATCCGAATCAGCCTATGTCGGCTTCTAATATTAAGATTGCTGACGGATGGGCCAATGGTGACTATGGGATTACAATTTCCAATGTGCAGGTACCCAATGGCGAGGGTGACAATTCCACGGGCGAGACGGCTGATGAGAATGTGCTGAAGATGATTAAGGCATTATCGGAGGATCGTCAGTTCAGTTATACAGACCCGGCGGATCCGACGGGCAATCCGGTGGATTTCTATAAAGGAAACTTTTATAACTGCTTTGTAAATATGGAAAATATACTGAATATTGACCTGAAAGCAGGGAACAGTACATTGGAAAATAAGATTACTGTTATCAATCAGACTGCAGATTTGAAAGATTCTATATCCGGAGTTTCTCTGGATGAAGAAGGAATCAATCTGCTTCACTATCAGCAGTCCTATTCGGCAGCGGCCAGACTGATGACTACGCTGGACGAGGCACTGGATAAGCTGATCAATGGAACCGGTGTGGTAGGACGATAGGCAGGAGGGAATCACAGTGAGAATAACAACAAGCGCTTTGATTAGAAATTATAAGTCCAATCTGAATAAATCCATTGGCAATCTGGATTCAGCTCGGACGAAGGTAATGACTCATCGCAAGTACACCAAGGGATTTGAGGATCCTACAGGTGCAGTGAGGGAATCTGCTCTGAATTGGAAGTATGCCAGGAATCAGGATTACATTGATGCCATTGATGATGCGCAGTCCTTTCAGAATGCACAGGAGGATGCTATTACACAGATCAATACTCAGGCGCGTTACTTAAGCAAGCAGTATGGATTGGAAGCCATGAATGGTACCAACTGGACCTACGATGTACGTAAGACATATGCCCAGGCGTTTCGTCAGGCTCAGGAATCTATGACGATGAGTATGAATGCAACCTATGGCGATAAGTTTGTATTCGGCGGAGCAGACGGAGGGCATACGCCCTTTGAATTAAAGGATGTCAACGGAGAAAAGATGCTTTTTTATCGTGGATACGGTGTGGATCATCCGGCCATGAGTGAGATGGCAAACGAACAGGTATTTATAGATCTGGGCTTTGGCCTGACGATGGATGATACTGGAAAGGTAGCCAATTCCAGCGCTTTTAATACGGCTCTTCCGGGTATTAATGTTGTAGGTTATGGGGAGGATGATAACGGCAACAGCAAAAATCTCATTGTACTGGCAGGTAAGATTGCTGATGAGCTGGAAAAGGAAGACTTTGATGTAGATAAGTACACGGAGCTTTTGAATGCCTTTGACGGCGCCAGAAGCCTTCTGGCGGATAACCTGACTGCCATTGGTACCAGAACAAATTTCCTGGAGACGACCAAGAGCCGTCTGGAGGATCAGCAGCTTAACCTCACAGAACAGTATGACAATGTGGTTAATGTGGATATGGCGGAAGCAATTACAGAATTCTCCTGGGCGCAATACGCATACAATGCAGCCCTGAAGATAGGAACGAACATTCTTTCACCGTCCTTTATTGATTTTATGAATTAATAAGCAAGCGGCGGGAATGATTTTAATAGCAGTATAACGAAATTTACATGGTTTGGAGGGGAAGCATGGTATGAAGCAGTTAATTAATATCACAACCGTACCCATTCAGTATGAATTGAAGATACAGAATGCGCGTATGCAGTATAAGAATGCAACTGCCGAGGTAGAGATTAGCCGGGATAAGGGTGGAATGACCATCAAGAGCCGGCCGGTAAAATTAAATATTGATTCCTTTGAGGCGCGGAACTCAGTGGTTCCCACCCCGGCCACTAGTGTTGCTCAGACAGCGCAGAAGGGACATCAGTCCGCTTATCAGGCGACGGCTCAGCTGGCGCAGGAGGGGCAGCTGATGCTGAAGGCGAAGATTGGAGAGGATGTACTGGGACAGATTTTTGCAAATCGAAATCAGCAGCCTACAGGGGAATTCGAGCTTGGCTTTACGCCGTCTGCACCGGTGGATATAAGCTACGAGGCGGGAGATCTCATTATCAATTATCAGATGGATAAGCTGAATTTTGATATGAAGGTTGCCAATGGGAACTTCGAATTTGTTCCCGGAGATATTGAGCTTTCTATCACACAGCATCCGGAGGTAAGGATTGAGTATATTGGGGGGCCGATTTATGTTCCGCCCAGTTCCGATCCGAATTTTGAACCGTTAGATGTAAGGGCTTAGTAATAAGCCCTTTTTCCTTTTGAAAAATCTGATTATGGCGGGATACCGCTTTTGCGGAGGTAAATGGATGAAAATTAACAACAAATATTTTGGCGAAATAGAATATGCAGCAGAGGAAAAGCTGTGCTTTCCGGAGGGGTTGTTTGGATTTGAAGAGCAGAAGGAATTTCTTCCGATTCCTTTTGAGGAGGGGACAGATGCTATGATTTGTCTTCAGTCTCTTCGGGATGAGGAGCTAAGCTTTGTGCTGTTAAATCCTTTTTTGTTTTTTACAGATTACAATCCCGGAATTTCAGAGGCGGATCGCAAAGCTATCGGCTCCCCAAAGGATGAGGATATTTCTTATTATGTCATTGGTGTTTTTCGGGAGCAGCTTGGGGACAGTACCGTGAACTTGAAGGCACCAATTGCAGTCAATGCCAGAACGCGTGATGCACGGCAGATTATTTTGGAGGATTCGATTTATACCTTCCGTCATTCTCTGGGTGAGCTGAAAAAGGAGGGGGAGTAAGATGCTGGTTTTGCAACGAAAAAAGAATCAATCCATTATAATTAATGATAACATTGAGGTTTCTGTATTGGAGATTGGAACAGATTGGGTGAAATTAGCCTTCAATGCCCCAAAGGATGTATCCATCCTCCGCAAAGAGCTGATTGAAGCCGCCAAGGTGAACCGCGAAGCCGCCAAAGCCGATTCCGGGGCTTTGGACGCCGTGAAGAAAATGATGAAAAAAGAGGAGAAATAACACTCTAATTATTTTGGAAAGAATGGAGATTACTGGAAAATACAGGATAAAAATAGCAATCTTTTTAGCCTGTATTCCCGATAATCTCTTATTTTTTTCTAATTATAGAAAAAATATGGAAAATTGCTTGATTTTATGGGCAATTTCCAGAAATAATTGTAACCAGCACATGGGCAGATTGGTTGACAATCGAAGGCCTTTCATATATTATATAAACTATGTTCCTCATATCTGTCCTTAAAGTAGAGACTTTTGTCTTCGAAGGGCAGAAAATGGCTGTGAATTTCGTATTGTGAAGCGGAAAAAGTAGTCATGGACCGGGGAAAAAACACATAGCTTAATAAAGAGTGTGAAGAGTAAAGGAAAAGAGGCACATATGGAGTTTAATCAGACCGCCCGGCTGAATCCGTATCTGAGCGGTGCAGGCGGACAGCAGGGCATACATACGGTTTACGACAGCAATGCGGCGTCAGCCGGAACAAAGAGCGCGAGCTTTCAGGACAGCGTGAAAAACGCCCTTAAAACTACCGAGAGCATGGAAAGCATCTTTCAGGAAGCCGCGCAGCTCTACGGACTGGACATCAACTTTTTAAAAGCCATCGGAAAGGCCGAATCCGGCTTCAATTCCCAAGCGGTATCCTCCGCCGGCGCACAGGGCGTTATGCAGCTTATGCCGGCCACGGCCCGCTCCTTGGGGGTGGAGGACAGCTTTGATGCCCGCAGCAACATTATGGGCGGGGCAAAATACATTGCCGGACTTCTGGAACGTTATCAGGGCAACAAGGCCCTTGCCTTAAGCGCCTACAATGCCGGCAGCGGCAACGTGGAGAAATACGGCGGTATTCCGCCCTTCAAAGAGACACAGAATTATGTGCAGAAGGTTCTCTCCTATGCCGGGGAGGACATGGATCTGAGCGGTATCCTGACCACAGGGGCGGCAGGAGGCAGCGCCTACCAGTCCGCTGTCGATCTTCTTTCCCAGTTGGCGGCCGGGACAGGCAGCATGGGACTTGCATTCAGCCAGGAGGATGCCCAGTATATGGTGGAGCTGATGCGGCTTAAGATGGAAACCATGTTCAACTCACAGGTGCTCTCCGACGAGGAGGAGAGCGGCGCCGTAGACTCCCTAATATAACGGAATATTCGGACAGATAAATAGCCGGTGTATCCTGCCGAACATGGTAATCAGGACGACGTTTTACAGCAATAAAAACGCTGTCAAAACTTGTTATTTTAATAAAATTCCAAGAGTTTTTTGTTGAAAAAAAACGAAAAAAGTATTAAAATGTAGTGTAAGGTATTTTATAGTGGGAAGAATTGCGGCCGACAGAGATGCCGGCACAGCGGAAGGGAAGATTAATTATGAATCTGATGTTTGGAAATTCCATTTCCATGACTTCAAAGTCCTTAGATTTTTTGTGGGCAAAGCAGCTTACCATCGCTCACAATCTGTCCAATGTTGACACGCCCGGTTACAAGTCCAAGTATGTAACCTTTGAGGACGAATATCAAAACCGTCTGAAGCTTGCGAGAGCCACAGGGAACGCTTCCCGGACCCGCAGCATCATAGAGAACTCCTTCTATACGGTAAATGAAACGGAAAGCTCGGCCCGACTGGACGATAACAACGTCAACGCTGATGCCGAGGAAGTGGAGATGGCAAGAGCGCAGCTTCAGTATCAGTATGTGCTGAATGCCATGAACAGTGATTTTTCCAGACTGAGGGGCGTAATCAAGGGCCAGTAAACAAAAGGCCGCAGGCGACAGCGCTCCCTTGCGGGAGGAAGCAGGAATCCCGGGGAGCTTGTAAGAGATAGACTAGAAAAAGGATGAGAAGCTTACTATGAGTGATATGTTTATTACACCAATGACACCAGTCAATTTTATGCAGGGGGTGAACGGTACAACCGGCGTGTCCGACGTGCTGGGAACCTTCGGCGCTTTCGGAACACTCGGAGGCGTGGAAAAGCCGGATGAGGAGAATACCTCCCTGTTCGGCAGTATTTTCGGAGATATGATCAGCAATGTGGCGGAGCTGGAGGACAATTACATGAAGCAGCAATACCTCCTTTCCACCGGACAGCTTGACGATCCCCACACGGTTCCCATTGCCGGGTCGGAGCTTCAGTTGGCTACGGATTTGCTGGTGCAGATGCGCAATAAGGCTTTGGAAGCCTATAATTCACTGATTACCATATCCATGTAGGATTCTTTAGGATAAATACGTTAAGTACATCTTCTTGGGTGCAATTGATTTACACGTACAGGCAGATGTATTTTGCGTGTTGTAAGGAATGTGCTGCGCGGCAGCGTGCCCCGAGAGAAGCATGGCGCCAAAGCGTATGCGGTAAGTAAGATAATTCCACAGATTAACATAGAAGGGAAAAGAAACGACCATGAATGTAAAAGAACGGTTAGAACAGTTAAAGGCGGTTGTTTCTAAGCTGGAGAGCAGGACAAAAAAGATTATACTGGCCGGTCTTGCGGGCCTGATTGTTTTTGCTGTTGCAATAGCCCTGCTTCTGAACAGAAACAGTGGTTATGCGGAACTGTTTTCCGGCCTGAATGCGGAAGAAGCCCAGGAAATTATGGGTAAGCTCCAGGAAATGGAGATTGATTACCAGTATTCCGAGGAGGGCGTGATCCGGGTGCCGGAAAATATTCTGGACCAGACAAGGGCAAGCCTGGCCTTCGAGGGATATCCCAAGAGCGGCTTCGGCTACCAGGTATACACCGAGAATGCGGGCCTGATGACTACGGATACGGACAAAGACCGGTATGCACTGTACGATCTGCAGAACCGGATTGCAGCTACCATCCGGGTCATAGACGGGGTTCAGGATGCCAAAGTAACCATTGCATTGGGAGAGCAGCGTAAATATGTCTTGACAGAGGAAGCTCTTGACGAGACTACGGCCCACGTTATGATGACGATGGAGAACGGCGCTTCCCCCAGTCTGGAACAGGCAAAGGCAGTTCAGCTGTTGGTGGCTTCCGGCGTTCCGGGACTGGAGCCGGAGAATGTGGCGGTCATTGACAGCGCTACGGGAAAAGAGATCAATACCGCAGAGGAAGAAAAGACCGGTATGGACAGCGAGGACGCGGACGAGATTGCGCGGATGGTGGAGGATCAGATTTGCGAGAAGGTGCTCCATGTGCTGATTCCCTTCTACGGGGAGGAGAACATCTACGTATCCGCCAAGGCCCAGATTAACATGCAGACTCTTCTTCGGGAGAGCATTACATATACGACGCCGGATAAGATCAATCAGGACGACAAGACAGGAATTGTTTCCCATGATCAGGGAACCATTGAAATCTCCGGCACCAAGGACGCGGTGGAAGGCGGCGTTGCCGGAGCCGAGACAAACGCAGATACTCCGGTATACGACACGGGAGCCGAAGAGGACGGCGTAGAGGGCTACGGAGCCAGAAGCTGGGACAAAGAGTTCCTGGTAAATCAGATTAAGGAGCAGGGGCAGATTACCCCGGGCGCTCTGGAAGATCTGACCGTGTCCGTGGCAGTCAACGGCGACAGCTACGGCAGTCTCACCGTAGGCGACCTGCGGTCCCTGGTGGGCAACGCGGCAGGAATTGCGGAAATTGACTGGAACAGCAAGATTTCCGTTGTCAGCGGTCCGTTCTATCAGGATACCTTCCAGCCGGAAGAGCCGGAGGAAGAGGGCGGCGTATTCAGCAAAATGGTTTCCAGCCCCATCTTCTATATTCTGTTAGTGATTGTACTGGTACTGCTGATTGTGGCCATTGTTCTTCTGGTGCTGAACAACAAGCGTAAAAAGAAAAAGGCAGCGGAAGAGGCGGCAGCGGCTGCTGCGGCGGCAGAAGGCGATGCTGCGGCTATCCTGGAGCAGATGCCCAACTTTGACTTTAACAAAGAGATTCTTGAGTTCCAGAATGACAGAGGCATGGAATTGAAGCAGCATATCCGTGACTTTACGGAGGAGAATCCTGAGATTTCCGCCCAATTACTGAAAACCTGGCTGAACGGTGGGGGAGGCGAGTAACCATGAGCAGTGAAATGATAGAAGAGATTACCCCGGAACAGAAAGCGGCGGCGGTTATTGTCTCAATGGGAGCGGACAAAGCATCCCTGATCTATAAGCATTTGAGTGAGGACGATATTGAGAAGCTGACCCTTGAGGTTGCAAAGCTGAAGCATCTGGAGGCGGATCAGACAGCCGATATTCTGGATGAGTTTTATAAGTCCTGTATGACCCAGAAGGTGGTGACGGACGGCGGTATGGAGTACGCCCGTTCCGTACTGGAGAAGGCTTTCGGAGAGTCCACGGCCCAGCAGCTGTTGGAGCGTGTGACCAAGTTTCTGAAGGTCCGGCCCTTTGAGTTTATCAGGAAGTCTGACCCCAAGAACCTGTATACCTTCCTGGCTCATGAGCGTCCTCAGACCATAGCCCTGGTGCTGTCCTATGCGGATGCGGACCAGGCGGCGGGCGTTATCAGCAATCTGCCCAAGGACGTGTCCATCCAGGTAGTAGAGTGCATCGCCCGGCTGGAAAGCGTATCCCCGGAGGCCATCAAGATTGTGGAAAATCAGCTCCGGCGGCGGTTCGAGAATATTATGACAACCGACTACACGGCTATCGGCGGTATTGATTACATTGCGGACGTTATGAACAATATGGACCGCAGCAACGAGAAGTTTATTTTCGACGAACTGGCTAAGCGGGATGAAGAGCTTACCGAGACCATCCGCAAGAAGATGTTCGTATTTGAAGATATCCTTAGTCTTGACAACCGTTCCATTCAGAGATTTGTCCGGGACTGCGATGTCAAGGATCTGGTGTACGCCCTCAAGGGCAGCGACGAGAATGTCCGGCAGGTTATCTTTGCCAACATGTCCGGACGTATGGCGGAGAGTATCCAGTCCGACCTGGAGATTACGGTCAACGTGCTCCGAAAGGATGTGGAGGAAGCCCAGCAGAGAATCGTCGGCGTTATCCGGCGTCTGGAAGCTGCCGGTGAGCTGATTATCGTTAAGGGCGGAAAGGATGAGATCATTGTCTAGGGTAGTCAAAGGCAGAAAAGCCATCGATGTGACGGAGATGTATCAATTCTTCTCGGACTTCGCACTGGAGGAAGAGAAGGAGGAGGAAGCGCCCGAGACAGAAGAGGAAGCGGCCGCCCGGGAAGCGGAGGAAACAGCCAAAAGAGCGGCGGAGGAAGAGGAGGCCCGCATCCGGGCCGAGAAAGAAGCTGCTGAAAAGGAGCGCGCCAGTGCAATACTGGCGGAGGCCCGAAGAGAAGCGGATCAGATTCTGGAGGATGCGAGAGCGCAGGCGAAGCTTCTGCGGGAGGAAGCCTACGAGGAGGGTCACCAGGAAGGCGTCAAGGCCGGAGTGGAGGAAGCCCAGTTAAAATGCCAGGCTCTGTACGAGGAGGAGGTTGAGAGCTTCCGAAGGGAAGCCGCCGAATTTATGGACACCATCCGCCGGGAAAAGAGCATGGTCATGGAAAAGTATCTGGACGATCTGAAGCGGACCGTTCTGACCATTGCGGAAAAGGTCATTCACATCAGTTTGAAATCCAGTGAGAATGTGATCCACCGCATGATCCTTGCCGCCACCGACAAGCTGAAAAAGACGGAGTGGGCGAAGATCTATATTACCAAATGCGGCACGGAGATTTCCATGAACACGGATGTGGAATTTTTAAACGCTCTGTCCCATCTGTCGGACAATGTGAAGATTGTAGCGATGGACAGCGACGAGGAGGGCATCTGCATTATCGAGCTGCCCGAGGAGATCATAGACGCCAGTGTCAGCACACAGCTTGAAAATATCAAGGATATCCTGAACAATGCCCGGGTATAGCGGAAGAAACCGAAGCCCCGGGGTTTGGAAATAAGGAGAGGAAGATGGCATGTTTGCAGAGCTGCCCAATCTGATAGCCAATGCGGAAACCGTCAGCTACATAGGAAAAATCGAGAATATCGTGGGAATGGCTATGGAAGCATCAGGAAACCGGGCCAGTATCGGAGACATTGCCATGATTTACAATGAAGATAAGAAACGGCAGATTCCCGTTGAGGTAGTGGGCTTTAAGGATGGCAGAAGTCAGCTGATGGCCTACGAGAATATGAGCGGAATCTCCGCAGGCAGCTTTGTACGCAACACCAGAAAGCGCCTGAAGATACCGGTAGGAGAGTTCCTCCGGGGACGAATCATAGACGCCCTGGGGAATCCGATGGATGATTTGGGACCCTTTGAGTCCCAGCAGCATTATTATGTAGAGAACCCCTATATCAACCCCCTGACACGTCCTCCCATTACGGACACCCTGGAGTTCGGCATCAAGGCCATTGACGGTCTGAACACCGTGGGAAAGGGGCAGAGAATCGGGATTTTCGCCGGCAGCGGTGTGGGTAAAAGTACCCTGCTCGGCATGATAGCAAGAAATGTAAAGGCAGACATCAATGTGATTGCTCTGGTGGGAGAGCGAGGCCGCGAGGTTCGGGAGTTTATTGAGAAGGACTTGGGGCCGGAAGGACTTAAGCGTTCGATACTCGTTGTGGCCACCTCCGATCAGCCGGCTATGCTGCGGATGAAATGCCCCCTTGTGGCGACTACCATTGCGGAGTACTTCAAGGACCAGGGAAAAGATGTTCTGCTGATGATGGATTCGCTCACGCGATTTGCTATGGCACAGAGAGAGATCGGGCTTGCTACCGGAGAGCCGCCGGTGGCAAGAGGCTATACGCCGTCCATCTACGCGGAGTTTCCGAAGCTTTTGGAGCGAAGCGGAAAGTTTGAGAAGGGTTCCATCACCGGGATTTATACGGTACTGGTGGAGGGCGACGATACCAACGAGCCAATAGCCGATACGGTCCGGGGTATTCTGGACGGACATATCGTGTTATCCAGAAAGCTTGCCAATGAGAACCATTTTCCGGCCATCGACATCGGAGCCAGCATTTCCCGTCTGATGGTAAATATCGTTCCCGAGGAGCACCAGAGGCTGGCGGCTAAGATGCGGGACCTTTTAAGCGTCTACAACAAAAATGAAGACTTGATTTCCATCGGAGCCTACAAAGCAGGCACGAATCCGCGTCTGGATACGGCGGTGGGGAAGATTGATGCGGTCAATGAGTATCTGATGCAGCGGATTGCGGATAACTTTTCCATTGAAGAGGATTTGGCGGCCATGCGCAAGATTCTGGCGTAAGCGCTTCTTACATACAGGAAGACTTTGGAGTACATGGACTTTGCGGAACAAGGATTAATGTGTTTCACATGTTCGGCAGGCGGCATAAGGTGAAGAGAGGGTTGCTTTTTGCATGAAGAAATTTTACTTTGCACTGGATACGGTGCTGAATTATAAGGAACAGGTTCTTGAGAACCTACAGGCGGAACACGCACAGATTATTGCGGAGCGTGTGGAGTGCGAGCGGGGAATTGAAGCGCTGGAGCAGGAACAGCAGGAATGTATGGCAGAGCTGGAGGAAAAGAAGAGCTTCGGTATCAGCATTACGGATATGCAGACCTATGATCGCTTCCTCACCAGTCTTCGGAAAAAAATCGAGCGCGAGCGCGAACGTCTGGCGGAGATTCTCCAGCGGGAAGAACGCAAGCGTGAGCAGGTGGTAGAGGCCCGGAAGGAAACGGCCTCCATTACCAAGTTAAAGGATAAGAAGCGTGCCCAGTATGACAAAGAGGTGCAGAAAGCCGACGAGCAGTTTATCGACGAATTTGTATCCAACAAGCGGGCTGTGGCGCGGGCGTAGCCGGGTATTTGGGACGGCGGCGCAAAACTTACCGGCCGCATGGCGAAGGGTAAGAAAAGGCGCGTAATACTGCAAATTGTCATTTTGACAGGCAGTTTACGATAGAGACACAGGACCGGGACAATGGAAAGCAGTCTTCGGGAATACATGTGTCAAAAAAATATCAGAAAGGAGGGGAAGAACATGGGAAATGCAGCCATTAAGGGCGCAGATATGGCAGTCGCAATGGCAGGAAAGGCCAATGCAGGCGTGAAGAGCCAGGCGGCCCGGCAAGCGGAGCAGACAGACGACGGTTTCCAGAAGCTTCTGGACAGTAAGTCTAAGGAGGAAGCCGGCACCAAGGAGACAGACAGCAGCAAGAAGGACGACAACAAGGAAGTCGCCAAGGATGAGGCGCCGAAGAAGCCGGAAGACAGCAAGGAGCAGACGGAAGAGACTGCGGCTCCCGCAGACAGCACGGCTTTGGAGCAGGTGCAGGCGGCATTGCTGTTTGGAATCCAGCCGGAGGCAGTGACACAGGAAGTTGTTTCGGAGGAAATGCCGGAGCTGGTTGTGGAGACAGGAGCAGTCCCGACAGAGGAATTAACTCCGGTGACAGAGCTTACCGCGGAGCAGCCGGTTACGACCGCCGAGCAGACGGGGATTCCCGAGGAAGCGCTTACGGCTGATGTAAAGCCGGAGCAGGCCGTACTGCCAAAAGAGGACGCGTCTGAAAAGTCCGAGGCAGGAATTACCCTGGAAAAACCGAAAGAGGCCCCCAAGACAGAAGTGAAAGAGGAAGTAAAGGCGGAGGCTACCTTGGAACAGCCTCTGGAAAGCACTCACGCGGAGGTACGGACTGCGGAGCGGACGACAGCCGCAAAGGAGGTTCCTACGGAGCATGTGCGTGTGGCACAGCCGGAGGAGATCCCGGAAAAGGTTTTGAATCAGCTTCTTGTGAAGAGCACCGCGGGCATCAAGGAATTTGAGATTCAGCTTGAGCCTTATGACCTTGGAAAGATTATCATCAAGGCGGCCTTTGGGAAAGAGCACACCAGTATTTCCATTTTCTGTACCGAGCAGAGGACAATGGAGCTGATGGCAAAGAATGCCAGAGAGCTTGGCGCAATTATGGAAGAAAACCTGGGAGCGCCCACGACGATTGTGGTGGAGGATAAGGAATCCGGTTATCTGGAGCAGCAGAAGCAGAACAACGAAGGCAGCGGCGGCAATCAGAACCAGGACGGCGGTTCCGGAAAGCAGGGTGAGAAGAACCAGGAGAAAGAGGGAATGGATTTCCTTCAGCAGCTTCGGTTGGGATTGATTTAAAGTATACCTATATGCACAAAGAGCATGTGCAAATTAAAGAGAGGAGTTGAAATAAGTGGCAGAGACAACAGGAGTAGACAGCACAACAAGAGTGAATCTTGCGGATACTTATGTGAGAAAGGACGCGTCGCCCAACAACAGCGCCTTATCGATGGATGATTTCTGGAAGCTTTTGGCGGCACAGCTTCGTTATCAGGATTCCAGTAATCCCATGAGCAACAGTGAGATGATGGGCCAGCTTGTACAGATGGGAACCATGAGCGCTATGGACAATATGTCCACCACTATTACGGATGCTATGAACAGTCTGTCTCAGATTTCTTTATCTTCCTATGCAACCGGACTTTTAGGAAAAGAGATTACGGTGGCGGATGTGGATAAGGACGGAAAGCTGATTGGCGAGACCGTAGGCAAGGTAGAGGGAATCGCTCTTACGGGAAGCAATCCTTACATCTATGTAAACGGAAAGGCATATAGCTTAAGCCAGATCGTATCTATGGGAACCGTTCCGAAGAAGGAAGAGGAAGGTGACGGCGAGGACGACACCACTACGGACGGCACGGACAACGAGGAGAACAGTGAGGATAACAAGACCGAGGCTGTTTAGGCAAAGCTCATAAGCTTAAGCTGTGAGGGGGAAAGGCGGTGGAAAACATGCTGCAAAAATTAAATCAGACAGTCAGTGTCCAGCAGCTTCGGCTGGAGCACGAACAGCATACTTCCATTGGCGGAAAGCAGGGAGCCGGATTCGGCGCGTTACTCCAGAATGCGATGGAGGACAGCCAGCAGGTACGGTTTTCCAAGCACGCGGCGGCCCGTGTGGAGCAGAGAGGCATCGAGGTGACGGACAGTCTCTTAAGCGATCTGAACCAGGCAGTGGGCAAGGCCAGGGAAAAAGGTGCAAAGGATGTGGTGGTCATTGGTCAGCAGGGCGCATTCATTGTGAATATACCGAACAATGTAGTGGTCACAACCATGACGAGCCAGGAAATGAAGCAAAATATTTTTACCAATATTGACAGCGCTGTTCTATTGTAAGCCGGACCATTTATGGAGGTTTGTTCCACAGGCAGAAGCCCTGGCGGAGAGAATAGCGAAAGAATAGCAAGTAAGGAAGGAACGATATCAAATGGTTAAATCAATGTTTGCAGGTGTGGCGGGATTAAAGACACATCAAAAGAAAATGGACGTAATCGGCAATAACATTGCAAATGTAAATACCTGGGGTTACAAGGCATACAGCTTCAACTTCCAGGATTCTATCTACAGTACCTCAATTCGAAGCTCAGGCGGTGCAACCAATGCAGGAGCTTACGGCGGACGGAACCCTTCTCAGGTTGGTTACGGTTCTACCATGTCATCTATCAGTTTTCAGTATACGACGGGTGCTCCGTCGCCTACGGATAACGATCTGGACTGCATGATCGATGGTACCGGACTGTTTTTGGTAGGCGGAATGGTGAATGGACAGCTTACGGCGGATGGTATCAAAAACTCTGGTTTGTATTTAAGCCGTGTAGGTATCTTTTCTGTGGATAATAATGGTTATCTGGTGGATGACCAGAAGAATTATGTATATGGATATGCTTTGAAGGATGGTACGGGTGTTCCAGAGGTTCCAGCAAAAGCGTATTCAGCTACCGGATCGGCGGAGGTTGATGTAGATACTACTGATCCAACTAATACTAAAGTTACTATTATGGGTATAACGGTTCAGAATGTTACAGCAAAGGATACTGCGGGTCAGATTGCAGCATGGATTAATGCGGTTACCCATAAGGTAGATATGGAAGCAGATGGAACTACTCCCGTACAGCCACCTACAGGAGGACCATTGCGTGATTGTACAATTAATAGAGGTGATATTAGTGAGGTAAATGGGGCTAAGACAACAGTTAAATTGACGATAACTGCTAAAGAAATGGGATCAAAAGTTACTACATTTCCGGTGGCAACAGATAACCTTTCAGCAAATATTCAACAAAATAATTTTACACAGCCGGATACTACTTGGGAAAAAACATCTGGTCAAGATTATGTTGCCGCTATTCCGGCAGAATTTAATGAGGATCTGTCCCCGATTCAGATTCCCTATGATCCGTATACAGGAACCCAGTATAACCTCCAAAGCTACAGCATCAGCGACAACGGTGTAATCACCGGTATCGACACCCAGAACCGTCCCATCACTTTAGGACAGTTAGCCATCGTAGCCGTAGAGAACCCGAATGGTATGGAGAAAACCAACGGCTATTACTTCCAGCTTGGAGACAACGCCGGCGGCGTGGAAGTTGTAAAACCAGGCTCAGGAGCCGCAGGCTTCATCCGCAGCAAGTACTTAGAGATGCCTAACGTAGACCTGGCCAACGAGTTCTCCAACATGATTACCACCCAGAGAGGCTTCCAGGCCAACTCCAAGATCATCACCGTCACCGACGAGATGCTCCAGGAGCTTGTAAATATGAAACGTTAATTCTAAATAAAAGCTTTTAAACCTGTTTACCCTGGGGCGTACCGCTCCAGGGTAAAGCAGGAATAACCTTTAGCCGGTCTTTGTTTCAAGAGCAGACATTGATCCGCCAATGGACAATTGGCCGCAAACCGAACGGCGGTGAGCCGTAAAAAGAGGGAGGAATACCCAATGGTAATATTGACAAAGCTGAATGATCAGCGTATTGTAATCAACGAAGATCAAGTAGAGTGCATTGATTTGATTCCCGAATCCAAGGTTATTATGATGAACGGACGTTTCCACGTCGTAAAGGAATCACCGGAAGAGATTATTCAAAAAACCATCGAATACAAGGGAGCCATCAGCGGCATCCGTACAAATAAAGTCAGCATAGAAGCGTAAGAGGAGAGATAAAAAATGGATTTGTCAACAATTATCGGAATTGTGCTTGGTTTTGCCTTGATTGTATGGGGAATTAAGATCCCGCAGCTCCCTAATTTCTGGGACCCGCAAAGTTTGGCTCTGACCCTGGGCGGCACTGTTGCAGCAGTTGTGGCCAGCTTCCCCTTCAGTCAGCTGAAAAGAATGGGAAGTCATTTCAAAATCCTGGTTCAGGGAGGCCGCTATAACTACGGCGCTTTGATTGAGCAGATGGTAGAGATGGCACAGCTCGCCAGACAGAACGGTCTTCTTTCCCTGGAGGAAAAAGCCAACGAGATCGACGATCCGTTCTTCAAGGAAGGTCTGATGCTTGTAGTGGATGCCACAGAGGAGGAAGAGCTTCGGGCACGTCTCCAGAATGAGCTTGACAATATGGCGGACCGCCACGATGCAGGCGTAGCTATCTACGAGAAGGCCGCCGGCTATGCACCGGCCTTCGGTATGATCGGTACTCTGGTAGGTCTGGTAAACATGTTGAAGAACATGAATGTGGATGAGGGAGGGGCAAGTTCCCTGGGTGCGGATATGTCCGTGGCTCTGGTTACTACCTTCTACGGCTGTATTATAGCAAATCTTTTGATGTCTCCCATAGCCAAGAAGCTGCGTATCCGCAACGACGAGGAGATGCAGTACCGTATGATTATGATGGAGGGTATTATCTCCATTCAGGCCGGTGACAATCCAAAACTCCTTCGGGAGAAGCTTCTCTCCAATCTGGATCAGAAAACCCAGGCTAAGCTTCGCGACGGCGCCGGAGAAGGCGGCGGAGACGACGGCGGCGGAAAGAAGAAGAAGGAAAAGAAGTCCAAAAAATAAGGATTTAATCAGGTCAGGCTTTCGGGCACAGACCGGAAATAAGGTGAGGATATGGCAAGAAAGCAAAAAGCGCCGGAGGAAGGCGCAAGCTGGATGGACACTTACGGCGACATGGTGACGCTGCTTTTGTGTTTCTTCGTACTTCTCTACTCCATTTCCACCGTAGACGCCATGAAGTGGGAGCTGGTGGTAAAGAGTTTTAACCCCAAGGCCGAGGAGGTCTCCCAGATTGTTATGGAGACGGAGATGAATGAAGAGGGTATAGAGGTTCCAGGCGGAACGGATGTACCTCTGGATGAGATAGAGGACTTTGAGGATCTCTATTATATGCTCCAGGAAGCCATTGCGGAGAACAATCTGGAAGGCGAAGTGGAATTGGAAAAGGGTGAGGGCTATACATTTATCAATTTTCGTGATAATATCTTTTTTGACGGGGATAAAGCTGTCTTAAAGGATGAGGGAAAAGCGATTTTGGATGCCTTTATCAAGGCCCTCAACAGTGTAAGCAGCACCATCGGGGAGATTCAGGTACTGGGACACACCTCCCAGGCCGATCCGGACCGGCCCAACAATCCGGTAAACGACCGGGTACTCTCCAGTGAGCGTGCGGCACGTGTGGCGGCTTACATCCATCAGAACAGTCTGGTGGGGCCGGAGAAGATCATTGCTATCGGCTACGGACAGCACCGTCCTGTGGCCGGCTTTGACACAGCGGAGGAGAGAGCCAAGAACCGTCGTGTGGAAATTTTAATAACTAAGGATGATGCGGTTGTGCAAAGTCTCGAAGAGTATTATAATGAGATCTATGATTCCACAGACACAGAATAAGCAAAGGTGGGTAAGAGATGGCAGAGGTATTATCACAAAGCCAGATTGACGCGCTGCTGAACTCCATGCAGAGCGGCGGCGCGGAAGAGAAAAAAGAAGAAAAGCCGGAAATTAAATACAAAAAATACGATTTCTACAGCCCGAAGAAGTATACCAAAGACAGGCTTAAGATGCTTCGAACCATCTATGACAACTATGCCAGAATCGCTTCCTCCCAGATCAACGGCCTTTTTAAAGTGGCCAGCGAGGTAGAAGTCATCGGCGTGGAGGAACAAAGATACTACGAGTTCGGCAATGCCTTAAGCGATACGGACGTGCTGACCATAGCCCGTGTGAAGCTTCAGGGCGAGGTGCAGAAGGTTCCCATGCTTCTACATATTACACCGACGATTATGATTTCCATGATTGATCGGATGATCGGCGGAATGGGGACAGACAGTGTACCCATGTCCTACGTCTATACGGACATTGAGTACGCCCTGTATCAGCGTGTGATCCGCTATTTCCTCAACATCAATCATGATGTGTGGAACAGCAACGTGGGCCTGGAGGTGGACTTTGAACGTCTGGAGGAGAACCCCAGCATGTACCAGGGGGTCAGTGTGGACGAGGCCGTGGTGATCATTATGCTGGAGATTAAGATGCAGGGCTTAAGCGGCGTCTTAAATATCTGTATTCCCGGAACCCTGATGTCAGATATCTTTGAAGTCATTGATAAGACGAAGCATCTGGCGGATGTGGATGATGCAGGCGTCCGTCAAAGTGACAGGGATGATATTCTGGACAGCATCCGCAATTCCGAGCTGGATGTAATGGCACAGCTTGGTGTTGCAAGACTTAGCCTGGACGATGTATACAACTTCCAGGTGGGCGACGTCATTAATCTGAATAAGCCCAAGGATTCCGATGTTACACTCCATATAGCGGGCCAGCCGTGGTTTGTGGGCCAGTTGGGTGTTCATAATAAAAATATGGCGATAAAAATCCAAGATCGCGTGGAGGAAGAGTAAAAAAAAGCTCCCCCGCAGCAAAGATTATGAAAAAGAAAGAGGTATGAGAAATGGCAAAGATTATGTTAGTTGACGACGCGGCATTTATGCGGATGATGGTGAAGGACGCGCTCACCAAGGCAGGCTATACGGATCTCATTGAGGCACAGGACGGTGCGGAGGCAGTAGAGAAGTTCAACGCAGAGAACCCGGATCTGGTATTTATGGATATTACCATGCCCAACAAGGATGGTCTGGAGGCATTAAAGGAGATTAAGGCGGCTCATCCCAATGCAAACATTGTAATGTGTTCCGCAATGGGCCAGGAGGCTATGGTTATCGAGGCGATTAAGTCGGGAGCCAAGGACTTTATCGTAAAGCCCTTTAAGCCGGACCGTATTCTGGCAACTGCTGAAAAAATTCTTTCCTAGGAGGACGCCATGTCTTTTTTAAGTGCATTCAACATCTGTGCTTCCGGTCTTACGGCACAGAGGAAGCGGCTTGACGTGGCTTCCGAGAACATCGCAAATATTGAGACCACACGGACAGAATCCGGCGAACCGTATCGGAGAAAGATGGTGGTGCTCCAGGAGATCGGGGACAATTCATCCTTCCGTTCTCATCTGGCGAAGGCATCCCAGCTTCAGAACGGGAACCGGGGCGGCGTGCGGGTGGCGGAGATTGTGGAGGACCAGAGAGACCTGATTCCGGTTTACAATCCCGAGCATCCCGATGCGGACGAGGACGGCTACGTTCAGATGCCCAATGTGGACTGGGTGAAAGAGACCATTGACGGTATGTCCGCAACCCGATCCTACGAGGCGAATATTACGGCCTTCAATGCAATTAAGCTGATGGCCCAGAAGGCACTGGAGATTGGAAAATAATATGTGAAGGCTAATATTCACAAAAGGAGCGAAGGGAAATTATGAGTTCTGAGATTTTAAGCGCATTGGAAATCGATGCGATAGGTGAAATACTAAATATCAGCTTAGGATCATCCGCTACCGCAATCTCAAATCTTTTGGGCACCCGGGTAGATATCACAACCCCTGTGGTAAAGGTGGTTACCAAGGAAGAGTTTGAGATGGGCCGGATTGAGCCGGCGGTAGGTGTGGAGATTACCTACGTGGCCGGTCTGGAGGGAAGCAATGTTATGCTTCTCAAGCGCCACGATGTGAAGGTTATCGTGGAAATGATGATGGGCTTTGAGGTGTCGGATGAGGATTTTGTCTTAGACGAGATCAACATCAGTGCGGTCTGCGAGGTTATGAACCAGATGATGGGAGCCTCCGCCACGGCGCTTTCGGAGTTTTTCGGGAAAATGGTGAATATTTCCACACCCGTTTCCTTTGAGCTGAAGAATGAACAGGAATTTGTTGAGAAATACTTTACGGATAACAGCCCCTGGGTTGTGGTATCCTTTATTCTGAAGATTGCGGATAAATTGGAGAGTGAGTTCTTCAATGTAATGCCGATGAATCTGGCCAAGAGTCTGGTAAAAGGCTTTCTGCCGGAAGATTACGACGCGGCGCCTGCACCGGAACCTGCGCCAGCACCGGCTCCAACACCGGCTCCGGCTCCTGCATCCTCCGGCGGCGTACTGTCCCAGGAGGAGATTGAGCGTCTCTTAAGCGGCGGAGCAGCGGAAGAACCCGCGCCTGCTCCCGCACCGGCAGCCCCGGCTCCTGCGCCCGCAGCGGCGCCCGTACAGCCGGCACCCGTTCCTGCGGCACCGGCAGCGCCCGCGGCAGCGGCGCCTGTTCAGGCGGCGGCAAGCCCGGAGGTTGCTCAGATGATGCAGATGCAGATGCAGATGATGCAGCAGATGATGCAGCAGATGATGACCATGCAGCAGCAGCCCCAGAAGAAGGAGCCGCCTGCGCCCAAGACCATCAACGTTCAGCCTACGGTACAGAAGAATCTGCATCAGGAAACGGTGCTGGATGATGAGCAGGAAGAGAACATGGAGCTGATCATGGGCGTGCCCCTTGACATTTCCGTGGAGATTGGAAGAACCCAGAAGAGGGTTAAGGACATTTTGGAATTTACAAAAGGTTCTCTTATCGTGCTGGATAAGCTTGCGGGAGAACAGGTAGATCTGTTTGTAAACGGCCGCTGCATTGCCAAGGGTGATGTGGTGGTAGTGGAGGATAATTTCGGTATCCGTATTACGGAGATCATGAAACCCAATATTTTAAGCCTTGAGTAAGGAAGGACAGAACAGTTATGCCAGGATTTTTTACCGGATTTGTAACCTTTCTGATGGCGGCGGTGATTATTTTCCTCAGTTATGTGTGCAGCAAGTATATGGGGAAGGGGCTGGTGCGCGCCAGCAGCTCCCGGTATATGCGTATGCTGGATCAGATGATTGTGGGACAGAACCGTACCCTGGCGGTAGTTCAGGCAGGCGAACGGTATCTGCTTCTGGGCGTCGGCCCGGATCGGATCGAGATGCTTCTGGAGCTTTCCGAGGAGGATCTCATCCCCATCGGGGGAGAGGGCGGAGAACAGACGGTGGATTTTGGCCGGCTTCTGTCCAGAATCGGGCGGAAGAAGGACGAGGAGTAATGAGATAGCTATGGAAAATGAGACATTTGCAAATGACGCGCTTGTGAATATCAACGGCGAACAGGTCCCTACTCTGGAGCTTTTGTTGATGCTCACGCTGATTTCCCTGCTTCCCTCTCTGCTCATTATGTGTACGTCCTTTCTGCGGACGATTATTATGCTTTCTTTTTTAAGGAATGCGATGGGAATCCAGCAAAGTCCCCCGAATATGGTATTGGTGGGGATTGCGCTGTTTTTGACCTTATACATTATGACTCCCGTGATTGACGAGATTAACGAGACGGCTTATCAGCCCTATGTCCGGGAGGAGATAACCCAGAGGGAGGCTTGGACCCTGGCCCAGACGCCCTTAAAGGAGTTTATGCTTCGCAATACGGAGGAGGAAACCCTGAATCTGTTCATGGATATGGCCAATGAGGAGGCCGTGGAGAACGCCGTGGATCTGCCTCTCACCGTTGTGATTCCCTCCTTTATGACAACGGAATTAAAACGGGCCTTTACCGCAGGCTTTCTGCTGTATATCCCGTTTCTTCTGATAGATATTATTGTTTCCAGTACCCTGATGTCTATGGGTATGATGATGCTTCCGCCGGCGATGATTTCCCTGCCGTTTAAGCTTTTGCTGTTTGTGACGGTGGACGGCTGGCAGTTGCTGTTCTCCAGTATTGTAACCGGCTTTAAGTAAGGAGGCGAAGAAAGGCAGACTATGGTAACGAACAGTGGAATGTCCGATTTGATGTATGAGTTTTTTTTAATGGTAATTCAACTTGCCGGTCCGCCTCTGCTCTTAAGTATGCTGATTGGAATCCTGATAGCTATCATTCAGGCGGCTACCCAGATTCATGAACAGACGCTGACCTTTGTGCCGAAGCTTCTGGTGATTGGACTGGTACTGGTGTTTACAGGAAGCAGTATGCTTGCCACGCTGCAGGATTTTACCATTCGGCTGTTCCGTCTGATACAGGTAGGATAGGCTTATGGATATTGTACTGTTTTCCATGATTGCCATGCGGATGTCGGGTCTTATCTTTTTGAACCCCATCTTCGGCAGAAGAAATATACCAAACAATGCGAAGGCAGGCGTGGTTCTGGTCTTTACCTTTCTGGTTTATTCCACTATGGAGGAGCCGGAGCTTACCTATGAGTTTGCTTCTTCTTTTCTCTATGGCTTTTTTCTCTTAAAGGAGTTTTTGGTGGGATATGTGCTGGGGTATGTGATGGAACTGTTTTTTTTCGTCATCACCCATGCAGGAAGTATCATTGATTTTCATATGGGATTGTCCATGTCTATGGTGTACGATCCCCAGACAAATGCTCAGATAGCTATGAGCGGCAACCTGTACCAGATTTTCTATACCCTGCTTTTTTTTGCGGTGGACGGCCATCTGGTGCTGATCCGGATGCTTCTTCGGTCCGGTGAGCTTGTTCCCTACGGGGAGGTAGCCTTTACCCAGGGGCTGGCCCTGGCGGTTCTGGATCTGTTTCGGAGCTGCGTAGTGCTGGCGGTTCGTTTTGCCTTTCCCATCATTGCCATTGAGTTTCTGGTGGAGGTGGCGGTGGGCATTATGATGAAGGTAGCCCCCCAGGTAAATGTGTTTGTTATCAATATTCAGATAAAGATTGCGGTAGGCTTTCTGGTGCTCCTGCTTCTGGTTTCGCCCATGAAGTCCTGGCTTGAGGATTTGATGCATCAAATGCTGATGACCATGCAGGAGATTTTAACGTACCTCTGACAGAGGGAGGACAGCGCTTACGTCTCATTCGGCAAAAGGCCGGATATGCTGTGACAAGAAGGATGTGATTGATCCGTGGCAGGTGAAAAGACAGAAAAAGCCACACCGAAAAAGCGGCGGGACCAACGAAAAGAAGGTAATGTATTCCAAAGTAAGGACATCATTACCGTGTTTTCCCTCCTTGGAAGCTTTTGCTGTCTGCAGCTTTTATTTCCCATGATTTACCGGACGCTCAGGGACTGCCTGGTGCAGTTTATCAGTTATGCCGGTACGATTCCCGAGCTGGGACAGGGAGATGTGCCGAAGCTGGGCTTTGAGGCCGGAATGGTGGTGTTAAAAGGCGCCTTTCCGATTCTTCTGATTGCCTGTGCCCTGGCAATTCTTACCTCGGGCATTCAGACGCGGTTTCTCTTTTCCTCCAAGGCATTTAAGCCGAAGTTCAGCAATTTGAACCCTTTAAACGGCATTAAGAATATGTTTTCCATGAAAAGCTTGGTGGAGCTTTTAAAGGGAATTGTAAAGATTATCCTTTTAGGTGTGATTCTTTACAATATGCTGAAAGGAGAATTGTTCCGGCTGATCAACACCATGTACATGGATATCAGCCTTTCCACCATCTATGTATTGAAAAAAATTGTTACGATGGTGCTCCAGGTCTGCATGTATTTTGCAATCGTTGCGGCTCTTGACTATTTTTACCAGTGGTGGTCCTACGAGAAAAAGCTTAAAATGTCTAAGGACGAGGTGAAAGAGGAGTATAAGCAGTTAGAGGGAAATCCTGAGATTAAGGGTAAGATTCGCGATATGCAGCGTCAGAGGGCACGCTCCCGCATGATGCAGGCGGTTCCCGAGGCGGATGTGATTATCCGAAACCCGACCCACTATGCGGTGGCCTTAAAGTATGATCCTAATAAGGACAACGCGCCCCACCTCATTGCCAAGGGACAGGATGAACTGGCTCTTAGGATTGTGAAGGTAGGAGAGGAGCATGATGTGGCTGTGATTGAAAATAAGCCGCTGGCAAGAGGAATCTATGCGAGCACGCCTCTAAATTCCGAGATACCGGGAGAGTACTACGGAGTGGTAGCTGAGATTTTGGTTCAGGTATACAAACTGAAGAACAAGAAACTGGTGTAGGATAGAATATGAAAAAATTTCTCTATAGTGCGGTTTCGCTGGCGGTTGTAGCCATCGTACTGCTTTTGATTGTTCCGTTAAGTCCGTTTTTGATGGACGTAATGATAATATTGAATATATCCCTGGCCATCATTATTCTGCTGATCAGCATGAATATCAAGGAGGCGCTGGAATTTTCCATCTTCCCGTCCCTTCTGTTGGTTACGACGCTGTTTCGTCTGGCCCTCAATGTTTCTTCCACGAGAAACATTTTAAGCAATCAGGGACAGTCGGGACAGGTGATCAAGTCCTTTGGAGACTTTGTGCTCCAGGGAAATGTAGTGATTGGATTTATCATCTACATAATCATCGTTTTGGTGCAGTTTATCGTTATCACCAAGGGCGCCGAGCGTGTGGCTGAGGTTGCGGCCCGATTCACATTGGACGCTATGCCCGGTAAGCAGATGGCCATTGACGCGGACTTAAGCTCCGGCCTGATTACTGAGCAGGAAGCCAAGATGCGCCGGAACAAGATTCAGAAGGAAGCCGACTTCTACGGCGCTATGGACGGTGCCACGAAGATTGTAAAGGGCGATTCCATCATGTCCCTCATTATGACTCTGGTCAACTTTGTGGGAGGTATTCTGATTGGTCTTGTCCAGGGGGGCATGAGCTTCGGCGAGGTATTGTCCGTCTACTCCATCGCTACGGTGGGCGACGGTCTCGTATCCCAGATTCCGGCCCTTTTGATCTCCACGGCTACAGGTATGATTGTTACCCGATCCGTATCCGAGGGAAGCTTAAACGACGACGTATCCAAGCAGTTTATGGCGCAGCCCTTCTCCATTATGGCGGGCGGCATTGCCATGCTGGTGCTGGCTATGGTGCCGGGGATGCCGAAATTACAGATGATTGTCCTTGGCGGCGGGCTTTTAGCCGGCGGCTGGCAGCTTAGCCGGCGGATGGATGAGCTTGGAACTCTGGCAGCCGAGGCGGAGGCGGAGCAGCTTCTTCCCGGGGAGGGCCAGCCGGTCAGCGAGGAGGAGTACTTCAAGGATATCAACAATGTTTACTCCCTGATCGGAGTGGAAGCCATTGAGATGGAGTTCGGCTACAGCCTGATTCCTCTTGTGGATGAGTCAAGCGGCGGCAAGATGATCAACCGTATCGTGATCTTCCGCCGGCAGTACGCCCAGGAAATGGGCCTTGTAATTCCCTCTATCCGCCTGCGAGACAGCTCAAGCCTGAATACCAATCAGTATGTGGTGAAGATTAAGGGCGAGGAAGTGGCAAGAGGCGAAATTCTGGTAGATTACTACCTGGCCTTGGAGCCTGTGAATCCTGCGAAGGAGATTGACGGTATTGACACCATTGAGCCGGCCTACGGAATACCCGGCAAATGGATCAGCATTGATAAAAAGGAAATGGCGGAGATCTACGGCTATACGGTTATCGATCCCCTGTCCGTTATGCTGACGCACCTTTCGGAGACGGTGCGCAAGCACGCCCACGAGCTGTTAAGCCGCCAGGAGGTGGTGCAGCTTGTGGACAATGTGAAGATGAACGCGCCTCAGCTTGTGGAGGAATTGTTCCCCAATGTGATTTCTTACGGCGTATTCCAGAAGATTCTGGTGAACCTGCTAAGAGAGGGGATACCCATCAAGGATATGGAAACCATTATGGAAACCATTGCGGATTCCGCTATTACGGTGAAGGATATGGATACCATCACCGAGAATATCCGCACGGCATTGAAGAGAACCATCACCCGAAAGTTCTGCGACGGCGGCGTGATGCGTGTGATTACCTTGAGCGCCGACCTGGAGAAGAGCATTATCACCAGTCTGACCAAGGGCGAGCAGGGTATGTACCTGGCGTTAAGCCCCGATATGATGCAGAACATTATTCAGCAGCTCGGGGACGAGATACGAAAGTTCCAGGAGCTTTCCCAGGACCCCATTGTTCTCACAAGCCAGGTGGTGCGGCAGCATTTCTATCACCTGATAGAGCAGTTTTATCCAAGCGTATATGTGCTGTCCTTCAATGAGATCAGCAACAATATTCAGATACAGGCAGTAGGAAATATCGGTGCATAATTTAGAAAGCCGGGAATGGAGTGTGCAGGAGTGGAAGCCTCAAAGGATTTCGGCGGTTTGACCAACGAAGAGCTTTTAACAGAATATCAGAAAACCGGCGAGCTGTCCATGAAGCAGGAGCTGGTGATGCGCTACGTGTATATTGTGCGGAGCATCGCCATCCAGATGCGGGACGTGTATGTGAGCTTTGCCCAGATAGAGGACATTGTCAATGAGGGTGTTCTTGTGATCATGAGCGCTCTGGATAAATTTGATCCGGAAAAAAATGTAAAATTTGAGACCTATATCTCCAAGCGCATCAAGGGAATGGTCATTGATATGGCCAGAAAGCAGGACTGGATACCAAGAAGTGTAAGAAAAAACGCAAGAGATATTGATGAAGTGACCACAAAGCTGTATAATGAGTTGGGAAGGTATCCCACACCGGAGGAGGTCGCCGGCCATATGAATATGAGCCTGGAGAAATATCAGGAGGCCCAGAGGAAAACAACGCTTTTCAATGTGCTTTCTTTAGACCTGGTTCTGGACGACGGCGGCGAGAGCAAGAAGACGGTGTACCTGCCTTCCAAAAATGAGAATGAACAGCCGGAGCTTAATTGTCTTAAGAAGGAGGCAGGGGAGATTCTGGCGGAGGGCATCCGAAGCCTCAAGGAGAATGAACAGCTTGTTATTTCCCTGTATTATGTGGAAGAGCTGAACATGAAGCAGATTGCGGAGGTTATGTCCATCAGCGAGCCGCGGGTTTCTCAGATACATGCCAATGCGGTTAAGAAGTTAAAGACCTATCTCAATAAGGAATACGGAGAGGAGAACAGATAGATGTTTCAGGGCTTTTATACCTTAGGTTCCGCCATGATTTCCGAAAACCGGAACCTGAATGTAATCAGCAACAATATGGCGAATGCGGCTACTAACGGTTACAAGAGCGATAAGTATATCGCCAGTACCTTCCGGGAGGAGGTTCTCTACCGGAGCGGCAACATCACCCCCAATAAGCGGACGCCTATCGGTACGACTGCCATGATTCAGGCCACCAATGACCGGGTGACCAGCTATGAACAGGGCGGCATGGACCCGACGGAGATGCCTCTTGACGTGGCCATCAACGGAAACGGATTTTTTGCGGTGCAGAAGGGAACGGGAGCCGACGACATTGTGTATACACGCAGCGGCTCTTTTATCACCGATGATGAGGGATACATTGCGGTTCCCAATATTGGCCGTGTCTTAGGCACCAACAATGCGCCGATTCAGGTGGATACGGATGATCTGGTGATTGACATTGACGGAACGGTTCGAAGCGAGGTGACGGGTACGGTGTACGGCACCATCCGTCTGGATGATTTTGAGGATTACGATGAGGCTTTGGTGAAGGGAGACAACGGTACCTTTGTTCTCCAGGAGGGGGCGACGGCCCAGGCAGCCGACGGTCAGATTGTACAGGGGATGCTGGAGCGGTCCAATGTTTCTATGGTGGAGGAAATGACCTCCATGATGAGCGCCCAGAGATCCTTACAGGCGGCGGCGCAGCTGATTAAGATGTACGATCAGCTTGACGGCAGGACCGTGACACTGGGAAGTATGTCATAGAGTTAGAACTGGAATCAGTAAGATTCCACATGGTGCACAAATCAATTTACAGGCACATCATTAAGTGACTGGGAATTGATTTCATACGGGTGCACCGTGGGGAATCTTACGGAACTGGAATCAGACTGGAATAGGAGGCATAAATTATGTATTCTTCGTTTTACGCGGCGGCGCAGGGAGCTATCGGGCAGCAGTCCCGTATGGATGTTATTTCCAACAACCTGGCCAATATCAATAACTACGGCTACAAGCCCAAGACCGGTTATTTTCAGGATCTGATGTATTACAACCTGAATAACTGGGAGGGGGATGAGACAAAGATCCAGGCCGGAACAGGTATTGTTCTTGAGAAGGCAGATACGAATTTCGCGCCCTCGGGCTACGATATCACGGAGCGTGATTATGATTTTGCCATTGTGCAGAACGGCTTCTTCATGATGCGCAATCCCGTGACCAACGAGATCACATACACCCGGAACGGACGGTTCAGCCTCTCTCAGAGAGGGGATGAGTTCTATCTTATCAATGACGCGGAGAATCTGGTTCTTGACCGGAATCAGAACCCCATCCGTCTGGTAGGCGACGACCTTACGGGGCGGGAGCTTGAGGCATTGCCCGGCATCTTTGACTTTGCAATCAAGAACGGTATGCTGAATGTGGGGGACAATGAGTACGCGCCCGTAGAGAAGAACGGCGATCCCATTCTTCAGGAGGAGGAGCCTTTACAGGGGGCGCTGGAATCGCCCGGTACGGATCTTTCCACGGAGCTGGTGCGGATGATTGAGAGCCAGAGAGCTTACTCCTACGCCCTTAAGATGGTTCAGACCTCCGACGAGGTGGTGCAGACGGTCAATTCCCTGCGGGGATAAGCCGGGGCGGATAGTATCCGGCAGGTAAGAAGGGGCTGCTGATCACAAAGTGAAGGGCAGCAAGAGAGCGAAAGGCTCAGAGGAGTTTTTCGAAGGTATAAGAAAGGCAGGCGTATTATGGCAATTGAACGATTTGAAGACATGAATGCCGTGGCTCTGGATGTGTTCCGGGAGATCGGAAGCATCGGCGTGGGCAATGCGGCTACGGCCCTCTCGGAAGTTTTGGGGGTTAAGGTAAAGATGAAGCTTCCCAAGGTATCCATCCAGGGCTATGACGACGCCATTGCAAGCATGGGGCACCCGGAAGATATGGTGGCGGCCATTCTGGTTGAGATGGGCGGCGATATCCAGGGAATTATGCTTTACATGCTGAAGCTTGATTTTATCAATGCGATTCTGGCCCGCCTGGTGGGAAAGTACATTGAGGATTTCAGCCAGATTGACGAGCTGTCGGCTTCTGCACTGGAAGAGACGGGAAACATTATTATTTCCTCCTATATCAGCGCGATTACAAAGCTGGCCGGCCTGGAGGTACCCTTGTCCGTACCTTCGATTTCGGTAAATATGCTGGGGGGCATCCTGAGTGTGCCTATGGCTATGTTTGGAGAGATTTCCGACAAATTGATGATGATTCAGGGCGAGTTCCTGATTGGAGATACCCAGTTGGAAGGAGATTTGCTTCTGCTTCCGGACATTAAATCATTAAATTTCCTTTTGAAAAAGTTGGGAGTTGCGAATGTATAATGGAAAAGCAGTTAGTGGTAGGAATTGGTGATATGAAGCTTGGACGCCAGGAGGGAACCATCATTACGTATGCTCTTGGCTCCTGTATTGGAATTGCTTTGTACGATCCGATGATCAAGCTGGGAGCGCTGGTACATATTATGCTCCCGGAGCGTGTCAATTCGGACGCAAATATTTTTAAGTATGCGGACACGGGGGTCCGGGAGACTCTGCGGAAGCTCTACGCATACGGGGCCGTGAAGCACCGGATGACGGCCAAGATCGCGGGAGGCGCCAAGATGTTCGACATGAAGGGTAAAAGCTCCGCAATGGGGAATATCGGCGAGCGGAACGCCCAGATGGTAAAGCGGGTGCTGATGCAGGAGGGAATCCGCATTGTGAAAGAGGACACAGGCGCCAATTATGCAAGAACCATGTCCATTGATCTTGCAAGCGGCATGGTACTGGTGAAGACCTTCGGACGGCCGGAGCTGCGTATGTAGAAGGGAAAAGAAAACATCTTATGGGACCACGGCAGTCCGATAAGCGTGAATAAGAGGATATGAAGGAGGAGCTGCGACATGGCAGAAACGGAAATTTTATTGGAATCGGGTACAAATGAGATTGAGGTTATGCAGTTTACCATCAATGATGAGCTGTACGGCATCAATGTGGCAAAGGTAAAGGAAATCATGATGTCGGATAAGGTAAAGCCCGTGCCCCATGCCCATGAGGCGGTGGAAGGAATTTTCAAGCCCCGTGAGATTCTGCTTACGGTGGTGGATCTTCCCAAATACCTGATGGGACATGAGTGCGAGAAGCATCCGAAGGATTTGTTTATTATCACGAATTTTAATAAGCTGAACATTGCCTTCCGGGTACATACGGTCGTGGGCATCAGCCGGATTTCCTGGGAGGATATCCAGAAGCCCGACGATACCATCAGCAACGGCAAGGAGGGCGTTTCCACCGGCATTGCCCAGTGCGGCGGCGAGCTGGTGACGATTCTGGACTTTGAGAAGATTGTGACGGAGATTGCGCCGGAGACGGGTATCCAGATGTCGGATATCGATCTTTTGGGAGAGCGCAGACGCTGTGATGTGCCCATTGTTCTGGCGGAGGATTCCGTGCTTCTGGCCAGCATGATCTGCGAGTCCTTAAAGAAAGCGGGATTTTCCAATGTGAAGCGCTTTAACAACGGCAAGGAGGCTTGGGAGTTCCTTCATGCCATCCGGGATCAGGAGCATATGGAGTCGGAAGCAAGCCTGATTATCACGGATATTGAGATGCCGGAGATGGACGGACACCGCCTGACCAAGCTGGTGAAGTCCGACGAAAAGCTTAAGAAGCTTCCGCTGATTATTTTCTCCTCTCTGATCAACGAGGAGATGCACTTAAAGGGCAAGCAGCTCGGAGCTGACGAGCAGCTTTCCAAGCCGGAGATCAAGCATCTGGTGGAAGTGATTGACAGATTACTGGAAAGGACGCAGACACATGGATAAGTGTGTGGTTAGAAAAGCCATTAAAAATGTAAAGGCCGACGAAATTGCAGGCTACGAGCTTTTATTTCAGGAGGATGACGACAGTCTTTACAACAACTCCGAGGTCAATGCGGCCAATACGATTGCTACCTTTTTGATGGACAATACGGGAAAAATATTTAAAGATAATCAAATCTTTATTACCTTTACGCCGTCCCTTCTCTTTCGTAATACGGCCAAGATGTTTGACAAGGATAAGATTGTGATTCAGATTGAGGAAAATCTGATCATCCATCCCCTGGCGGCGGTGATGATTGAGAAGCACCGCAAGGAGGGCTATCGCTTTGCCATCAACAATTTCCAGTTTACGCCCAAGTATTTCAGTATGCTTGAGCATATGGACTTTATCCGTCTGGATATGACAGGCTATGAGGATCGGCGGGCAAAGGATTCTCTGGCCAATATGATTCAGATGGCTCACGGCTTCGGCAAGAGCTGCATCGCCTACAATGTGGACTCCAAGGAGGACTACGATACGGCCCTGTCCCTGGATGTGGACTTTGTGGAGGGTCAGTATGTGGCCGAGGGCATGGTGACGAAGATGAATAAGGTGGAGTATCTGCAGGGAAATCTCTACCAGCTCATCATTGAAGTGACCAAGGAGGAGCCGAATCTGGATGAACTGGAGAGTATTGTAAGCCGTGACGCGGCTCTGACCTATTCTCTTTTGAAGCTTGCCAACTCCGCTTACTTTGCGACCAGGCGGCGGACGGCCTCTATTCACCAGGCTCTGGTGACGGTGGGACTGAATCAGCTCAAGCAATGGGTATATCTGTTAAGCTTTGAGAGCACCCAGGATATGACGCCGGGAGCTGCGGAGGTTCTGAAGCTTTCCTTCCTGCGCGCCAACTATGCGTCGCGTCTGGTAAACTATCTGCGGCCCTTCCCCATTAACCGGTCGGAGGCTTATATGATGGGGATGTTCTCGGCTCTTGAGTATATTGTGGATGCCACCCTGGAAGAGATTCTCCAGGAGATTCCCATTTCCGATGTGGTGAAGGACGGTATGATCAAGCATGAGGGCAAGGCCGGACAGCTCTTTGATCTGGTGCTTTCCTACGAGCGTGCGGACTGGAAGAGCACGAAGTCTCTGGCAGGTGAACTGGAGCTTGAGACGAATATTCTGGCACAGGCTTACATTGACTGTGTGGAGGAGGTCAACAGCATCTGGGAGAGCTTAACCGCCGAGGAGGACGGCGAGGCTGAGCAGTAACATTGCAGCCGGTTCTTGCTGTTTTGGTTATTGTGTGATAATATGAAATTGTGTTCTGCGGTTTTAATTATCGGAGAGTGCCGGTGATTTCACCGCAGAACTTTTTCTATCCGGTTGGGAGCGCCTTTTTCGGGGCGAAATAGATATGGAAGAATTTTTTTAATGTGTATCAGAAAGGTAAGAGTATGGTGGAAGCGAAACGGAAGCAGAAGATTTTAATAGCGGATGATTCGGAGATGAACCGATCAATTCTGGCGGATATGCTGGAGGACGAGTACGAGATTATGGAGGCGGAGAACGGCGTTCAGGCGGTGGCGGCCATCGAGAAGTACGGCGTGGATCTGTCTCTGGTGCTTCTTGATATTGTAATGCCCGAGATGGATGGCTTCGGGGTGCTTATGGTGATGAATGAGCACAACTGGATTGAGGATCTTCCTGTGATTATGATCTCTGCGGAGAACAGTCCTGCTTACATTGACCGGGCCTATGAGATGGGAGCTACGGACTTTATCGTCCGTCCCTTTAACGAGATGGTGGTCCGCAGAAGAGCGGTGAACACGATTCTTCTGTATGCCAAGCAGAAGAAGCTGATGGGCATGGTTGCGGATCAGATTTATGAAAATGAGAAGAGAAGCAATATGATGATTGACATCTTAAGTCATATTGTAGAGTTCCGGAACGGAGAAAGCGGCTGGCATGTGCGCCATGTGCATACCCTTACGGAGCTTCTTCTTGAGCATTTGATTGAAAAGACAGATCGGTACGGGGTGTCCCAGGCGGATATTTCCACCATCAGCATGGCCTCCGCCCTTCATGATATCGGCAAGATTGCCATAGATGAAAAGATTCTCAATAAGCCGGGAAGATTTACGGATGAAGAATTTGAGATTATGAAGACCCACTCGGCCATTGGCGGGGATCTTTTGCGGGATCTGCCTCTTTACCAGGATGAGCCTTTGGTGAAGTGCGCCTTTGAGATCTGCCGCTGGCACCATGAGCGGTATGACGGACGGGGATATCCTGACGGGCTTAAGGGGGACGAGATTCCGATTTCCGCCCAGATTGTGGCCCTTGCGGATGTGTACGACGCGCTTACCAGTGAGCGGTGCTATAAGAAGGCGTTTTCCCATGAGGTAGCGGTTCAGATGATTCTGGACGGAAAATGTGGTTCTTTCAATCCCCTGCTTATGGAGTGTCTGACGGATATTGCGGATCAGCTTCCCCTGGAGCTTTCTCAGGAGGAGATTTTGGATGAGAATAACAGAAGAAGCCTTCACAATGTGGCGCAGGAGATGCTGCACCATGCGGAGCTGACGGCTTCGGAGCGTACCTTGCAGCTTCTTGAGAAGGAACGGGAGAAGTACAGCTTCTTTGCCACGATGTCCAAGGAGATTCAGTTTGAGTACAATGCATCTCCCAGTATTCTGACTTTGACGCCTTGGAGCGCCAAGAAGCTTTCGGCCAATGAGATTATTGCGGAACCCAGAAAGAGCGACAGCGTGAAGAATATTCTGGGGGTTGAGAACTGGGAGGCATTGTCGGCGAAGCTCCGGGGCACCACCCGGGAGAATCCGGTGGTGACTCATGACTGTAAGATTGATTTTCAGGGCGAACACCGGTGGTCCCGGATTGTGGCTCATGCTATGTGGACTTTGGAGGAGCCTCATGAATATCAGGGAGCTATCGGTAAGGTGATTGATATTCATGATACCAGGCTGAAGCTGGATGTTCTGGAACAATTGGCCACCCATGATCGGATGACGGGGCTTTTGAACCACGCAAGCGCTAAGGAGCAGATTGTAGGACGTATGGCCCAGAAGCCGGACGGCGCTTATGCACTGGCGATTTTTGATCTGGATCACTTTAAGATGGCTAACGACACTTACGGACATATTTTCGGTGACCAGGTACTGCAGCATACGGCGGAGAAGCTTCGCCAGAGTATCCGCGGCGCGGATATTGCGGCCCGCGTGGGCGGGGATGAGTTTTTGGTGTTCCTGGAGTATACGGAGGACTTGGAGCCGATTATTGAACGTATTTTCCATGCTCTGACGGGACGGTTTGAGGAGTTTGACATTTCCGTAAGTATGGGTGTGGCCAGGGCGGATCTGGTGGGGACGGATTACGAGACTTTGTTCCACTGCGCGGATCAGGCTCTTTATACGGTAAAGCGCGCCGGACGCGGACATTATCGTTTTTATGATGATTCTATGGATAAGATGCTTTCTGTCATTTCGCCCATTGACGAGGGAGAGAACTGACGCGGTTTCATTTTGAAGCGGCAGTCGTAGGCAGGATAAGACCGGGTGACGCGGATGCGGCCGGACGGAGGTATTCATTTTGCAGAAATCGAACATTAAGAGCAAAACAACCCGATTATTGTTAGGCGGACTCATTGGAGTGTGTATTCTGTGTGTGTGCGTGTTTTCCTATCTGACGATCTATATTGGGGGAAGCAGCGCGGAAACCATCAATGAGGTGGGGACCATTTATATGCAGGGGCTGAATGAGCGCATTGGCCAGCACTTTAAGACAACCATTGAGTATCAGCTTTCCCATGTGCTCAAGGTGACAAAGGAAGTTCCTCCGGAAACGGACAATGATCAGGCCGGTCTTCGTGATGCCTTAAAGGAGAGCGCCAAGAGCAACGGTCTGGAGTATCTGGGTTTTTACTCGAAGGATGGCGTCTTTGATATGGTTTACGGAGGGCCGGTTACGATTGCGGACCCGGAACCTTTCTTTGAATCTATGAAAAGCGGAGAGCGGAAGGCGGCGGTGGGAAGCAATGAGGCAGGAGAACGGATTCTGCTCCTTGGTATTTCCGCGGAATACTCGATGGAGGACGGCAGCAAAAGTCTGGGACTGGTGGCGGGTGTTTCCATTGATTATATCCGGGATATCCTGGGACTGGATGAGGGGAACTCTTTGGTGGATTCCCACATTATCCGCAATGACGGAAGCTTTGTGATTCGAAGCGGCGATGCTTACCGGGAGAATTATTTTGATCGCGTGAGTCATTCCCTGTCCGGGGAGGAGCAGTATACGCAGAAGTTTATCCGGGAGCTGCAGGAGGCCATGAAGGAGAAGAAGGACTATTCCACGGTTCTTGTTATGGGGGAGGAGCGCCGCCACCTTTATTGCAGCAGCATGCCCTATACGGAGTGGTATCTTGTAACTGAGCTGCCCTATGGAGCGCTGGATCAGGCAGTGAATGACATGAGCGGCAAGTGGATGATACGTGCATTGGGAGGATGCAGTATTCTGGTATTGGTTCTTCTTTTGATTTTTGCGGAATATCTGCGGGAAAATCATCAGAGGATTCGGGAGCTTGAGCAGGCCCACCGGGAGGCGGAGCATGCGAATCGGGCCAAGAGTGAATTTCTGTCCAGTATGAGCCATGATATCCGAACGCCGATGAATGCAATTGTGGGAATGACAGCTATTGCCACGGCCAATATAGACAATAAGCCTCAGGTGCAGAACTGCCTGCGGAAGATCAGCCTGTCCAGCCGGCACCTTCTGGGACTTGTGAATGATGTTTTGGATATGTCCAAGATTGAGAGCGGCAAGATGACGCTTAATACGGAGCTTGTGTCCTTAAGGGAGGTTATGGACAGTATCGTATGTATTGTGCAGCCTCAGGTTCGGGCAAAGCGGCAGCAGTTTGATGTGTTTATCCATGACATTGAGATAGAGAATGTCTACTGTGACGGAGTGCGTCTCAATCAGATTTTGCTGAATCTTCTGTCCAATGCGGTGAAGTTTACGCCGGAGGAAGGGACGATTCACGTTTCCATGTATCAGGAGCTGTTGCCGGAGCGGGATACCCATGTGCGGATTCACCTGGAAGTAAAGGATACGGGAATCGGTATGTCTCCGGAATTTCGGGAGCAGATCTTTGAGTCATTTTCCAGGGAAGACAGCGCCCGGGTGCACCGGACGGAGGGAAGCGGCCTGGGAATGGCCATTACCAAATATATTGTGGATACCATGAACGGCACGATCCGGGTGGAGAGCGAGAAGGGCAAGGGAAGTACCTTCTTTGTGACGCTGGATCTGGAGAAAGCTCTGGTGGAGGAAGTGGATATGGTGCTTCCCAGCTGGAAGATACTTGTGGTGGATGATGATAAGCAGCTCTGTGAAAGTACGGTGGATGCTTTGAAGGACATTGGCGTGCAGGCGGACTGGACCTTTGACGGAGAGACGGCGGTGAGTCTGGTTGACGAGCATTATAAGCGCGGAGATGATTACCAGATCATTCTTCTGGATTGGAAGCTGCCGGGTATGGACGGGATTGACACGGCGAAGGAGATCCGGAGGAATCTGGGGGAGGATATTCCGATTCTGCTGATTTCCGCCTATGACTGGAGCGATATTGAGGATAAGGCCCGGGACGCCGGGATCAGCGGATTTATTTCGAAGCCGCTGTTTCGGTCTACCCTTTATTATGGCTTGAAGCAGTATATGGAAGATACGGAAAAAGCGGCGGATATGCCCGAGGAGGGAGGAGATCTCAGGGAAGCGAAGGAGGACTTTACCGGGCGGAAAGTTCTTGTGGCAGAGGATAATGATCTGAACTGGGAGATTGCGGAGGCGCTGCTTTCGGATCTTGGCATGGAACTTGACTGGGCGGAGAACGGGCAGATCTGTGTGGAGATGTTTGAAAAGTCGGAGCCAGGGTATTATGATGCGGTGCTGATGGATATTCGGATGCCGGTGATGACGGGGTATGAGGCGGCGAAGGCGCTTCGCGCTCTTGAGAGAGAGGATGCGGATATTCCGATTATTGCTATGACGGCGGATGCTTTTTCGGAGGATATTCAGAGGTGTTTGGATTGCGGGATGAATGCGCATATTGCTAAGCCTATTGATATTAAGGAGGTGGCTAGGCAGTTGCGGAAGTTTATGAGGTAGGCGGACGGGACAGCCGCAGAAAGAGTCCTCAGACTTTGGGGGCGGGAGCTGCGTTAGATTTGAAGATGCGACTAATTAGATTAATTAAATAATTAAAGGATGCAGTTTTGAGAATTTTGGGTTCTTGGGCTGCATCCTTTTTGGGTTGTATGTATTTGATTGGTTTTGGTTTTTGGTTATCTTCGGCTGTTGCGTTCCTGGCGGAAGATGTAGTTTCTTAGGACGGCCTCGGTTTGGGGGCGCATTTCGATGAATTGGCAGCCGTGGCCGAATTGGGGTTTGCCGTCTATCTCGTCTACCGGTTCGAAGCGGAGGACTTTTGCGGCCAGCAGCAGGGGCTTGGATGCGCCGTGGAGCTGGAATTGGACTACGGTGCCTTCGGGCAGGCGGTGTTCGCACATGAAATAGATTCCGCCGGCGCTGATATCGCGGGTTGTGGCTCTGAAACGCTCCGGGATGCCTACGGCAAAGCTTGGGACGTAGGTGCAGAACAGATCCAGGCTTGTTTCAAAATAGATTTTTAAATCTTGCCTGCGCTGTCTGGTTTCCTTTACTTCCACGATTTTGCAGGGAACGGAATTGCGTTCGTCGGAGATGGGCTGAGCTTCTCCTACGCTGCAGTGACAGCGCATCAGGCCGGACACGGAATCAAAAAAGACGATGGTGTAAAATTCTGACGTTTCCAGGGTCACGTCGCCTGGAATGGACAGCCATAGCTCATCGGCCATATCCCGGAATACCTCGGCTTCACAGATGGCTTCATCTGCCAGAGTATAGATTTCAGCTTTTTTGCATTTTTTCAAAACGTCCATAATGAGGGGCCTCCTCGCTTTCTACTGTGATTACACAGCCTTTCTTTTTAGTATAGCAGAAAAATGCGGTTGGGGCAATGAAAAAAGATGCGGTTGGGTAAGTAAATATGAGGTTAATTATCCTCCTCTGTCCCGGCTGCCTTGCTGTAGACGGTGCGCTTTCTGGCCATAGCGTCGCTTTCCAGATATTCGTCGTAGGTGGTGATCTTGTCGATCATGCTTCCGCCCGGCAAAATCTCGATGATTCGGTTGGCCGTGGTCTGGACGATCTGGTGGTCGCGGGAGGAGAACAGAAGCACGCCCGGGAACTTGATCAGTCCGTTGTTGAGGGCGGTGATGGACTCCATGTCCAGGTGGTCCGTAGGCTCGTCAAGGATGAGGATGTTGGCTCCGGAAATCATCAGCTTGGACAGCATACAGCGGACCTTTTCGCCTCCGGAGAGCACGCGGACTTTTTTCACGCCGTCCTCGCCGGCAAAGAGCATCCGGCCTAAGAAGCCGCGGACATAGGTGACATCCTTGATCTCCGAGTACTGGGTCAGCCAATCCACGATGATGTCGTCGTTGTCAAATTCCTTTGTATTATCCTTTGGAAAATAAGCCTGGCTTGTGGTTACGCCCCATTTGTAGGTTCCCTCGTCCGGCTCCATCTCCCCGGCCAGAATCTGGAACAGGGTGGTCTTGGCAAATTCGTTGCTTCCCACAAAGGCTACCTTGTCGTCGTGGCCCAGAATAAAGGAAATATTGTCCAAGACCTTTACGCCGTCAATGGTTTTGGAAATGCCCTCTACGGTCAGAACTTCGTTGCCGATCTCGCGGTTGGGACGGAAGTCAATGTATGGGTACTTCCGGCTGGAAGGCTTGATCTCGTCCAGCTCGATTTTTTCCAGGGCACGCTTTCTGGAGGTTGCCTGCTTGGATTTGGAAGCGTTGGCGCTGAAGCGGGAGATAAATTCCTGTAATTCTTTGATCTTCTCCTCTTTCTTCTTGTTGGCTTCTTTCATCTGACGGATCAGAAGCTGACTGGATTCGTACCAGAAGTCGTAGTTGCCGGCGTAGAGCTGAATCTTGCCGTAGTCAATGTCCGCCGTATGGGTGCAGACCTTGTTGAGAAAATAGCGGTCATGGGAAACTACGATGACCGTATTGTTAAAGTTGATTAAAAATTCTTCCAGCCAGGCAATGGCGTCCAGATCCAGATGGTTTGTAGGCTCATCCAGAAGCAGAATATCCGGGCTGCCGAAAAGAGCCTGTGCAAGAAGGACCTTTACCTTCTGCGCTCCGGGCATGTCTTTCATGAGCGTATAATGGTGCTCTGTCTCAATACCGAGGCCGTTCAGAAGAGACGCGGCGTCGGCTTCCGCTTCCCAGCCGTTCATATCGGCAAATTCCGCTTCCAGCTCGCTTGCGCGGATGCCGTCCTCGTCGGTAAAGTCCTCCTTGGCATAGATGGCGTCTTTTTCCTTTGCTATCTCGTACAGCCGGGCATTGCCCATAATCACGGTGTCCATAACGGGATAGTCGTCATACTGGAAGTGATCCTGCTTTAAAAAGGAGAGCCGCTGTCCGGGAGTGACGGCGATTTCGCCGCTTGTGGACTCCAGCTCGCCGGTGAGTATTTTTAAGAATGTGGACTTGCCTGCGCCGTTGGCTCCAATCAGTCCGTAGCAGTTGCCCTCGGTGAATTTGATGTTGACATCCTCAAAGAGAGCTTTCTTTCCGATTCTAAGTGTTACGTTTACTGCCTGTATCATGCTTACTCCTCTTATTTTCTATATTTTGTTGGGGTGCGTCACTTTTTTATTATACATAAAAATAGTTATTTTTCAAGGAAAAAGGGTGAAATAAAGAAATTGAACTGCGCAGGGAAGTGTGGTATCATATTTGCTGTAAAACCCCATTATGGAAGCGCCTTTTGAAGAGGTATACATAGCGGAATCCCGGGGATACTTTTGATGAACCGGATTGAGAAAGATGAATGAATTTGGAAGGAGAAAGAAATATGGGAAACGTAAAAAAAATCGGACTGATAACCGGAGTACTGCTGCTGTTTACAGGGCTTTTGGCCGGCTGTAAGGGAAGCACGGCACAAAAGGAGCCGCCTGTGGAGGATGTTTTGAAGGCGGTACAGGAGGCTTACGGGGAGAATTATCTGCCGGATACGGATATGGACGGGGAGATGCTCTCTCAGGTTATGGGAATCGACACGTCGCTGATGGAATCCTTTGCGGCCCAGATGCCGATGATTGGCGCACATCCGGATCGGGTGGTGATTGCAAAGGCAGCGGAGGGAAAGGGCGATGAGCTGGAAAAGGAGCTTCAGCGTGTGCGCACGGCTCTGGTGGAGGATCAGATGATTTACCCGATGAATTATGCGAAGACTCAGGCATGCCAGGTGGTGCGGAAAGGAGACTATGCGGCTCTTTTTCTCGTAGGAGCCATAGATATGCGGGAAGATGCATCCGAGGAGGAGCAGCTTTCCTTTGCAAAGGAAGAGGTTCAGAAGGCTGTGGACGCTTTTGAGGGATGCTTCTAAGCTGCGGAGCGGGGCCTTTTGAATGTATCGAGGGGGATAAGACAATATGGTATTGCTGTGTTATATTCTGGGGCTTGTGGTTCTCCACATCAGCCTCAGAAAATGCGAGGAACGCCTAAGAAGTATTTTGATGGTGGGCTACAATTATCTGGTGGTTGTGGCTCTGTATTTTTGGATTCGGTTTCCTTTTGGCGGGGAAGCCTCGGAGATTCTTTATACGTTTTTGCTCTGTATGTATCAGGCAATTATGGCTCTGGCCTTTGAGGGAAACCCGGATCTCTTCGGAAGTCCTCAGTACGTATGTATTTTCCTGATTATTGTGGTGTATACCATCCGGGCCGTGCTGATTGTATTTTTCAAAAGCCTTTTGAGCCGGACGGTTATGAAATGGAGGCTTTTCTGGGCCAGGGAGATTTATCTGGTAAGGGGAAGCAGGAAGGATGCCCTTACCCTGATAGGGGATATTCATGAGCATGTGAAGCGGGCGGCTGTGGCGTATATGTTCTCCGATGAGGGAGAGGAGGAAGGGGAGCCTGTTCCGGGCGCTCTCTGTGTGGACAGGGAATGGATAGGGAAAATGAAGGGGGATAAGCGTTATCACGTGATTCTTCTCCCGGACAGCTGTCATGAGAATATCAGGTATCTTCAGGAGCTGGAGGCTTTGGGAAAGCAGGTATCAAAGCTTCGGGTAACGGCTTTTCTCGATAATGATCTGATTCGCTTTGAGGACCTTGTTTTTGAAAATCTGGACGCCTATCTCGTATCCAAGGAGCAGCTCTTAGTCCGCCGGCTTTTGATGGAGCGGCAGCCTGTGGGGTATCTCAAGGAGCAGGGACTGGGACGCATGGAGCGGGGCGTGTTCTGTCCGGACGTCCCTTTTACGGTGTGCGTCATTGGGTTTGAGGATTTTGGAAAGGAATTTCTGCTTTCCACTTATGAAAATACGGCCTTTGAAACTGCGGCTTCTGACAGAAAGGGGCTTCGGGCGCTTATTTTGGATGAAAATCTGGAGAAAAAACAGGCCGGGCTGTTCCGGGACGCGCCGCAGCTAAAGGAAGAGACAGGAATTGTCTGGGCGGATGCACCCTTTGAATCCAAGGCATTTTTTGATACCATTGAAGGCTGGATGGGGGAGCTGCATCAGATTTTAATCGCTGCGGGAGATACGGCTTACAATGTGGAGCTGGCTATGCGGCTTTTGCGCATTTTCCGGAAGCGAGGTCTTGGGGAGCATATTCCGCAGATCGTGGTAGCGCTTCACGAGGAGGCAGAAGGCAGTATTCTGCTTTTGTCACAGGAAAAGAATGTGTTCTTTCAGAAGGTGGGTCAGGAACCGTTTACATATGAAGAATTGGTGCTGCGCAGGACGGACGAGGAGGCGGAGGCCCTCCACAGACGATATCAGGGGACCAATTTTCATGTGGGGAACTGGAATACCCTGGGTACGTTTACCCAGAACTCCAATCGGGCTGTGGTGTGGGATATTCCCAACAAATTAGCGCTGGCGGGGGATATAAGCGGGCTTTCCGATGAGGAGCGGGAGGCGGTTCTCTGGCAGCTTGCCCGCTATGAGCACAGGCGGTGGAATGTCTTCCACTATTCCAGGGGGTGGACGAGGCTTCCCGTAGAAGCGCTCTCAGAGGAGGAACGGGAGAAGTGCGCAACAAAGCATAAGCAGGAAAAACGTCATACCTGCCTGGTGGAATGGGAGGAATTGGACGATCTGCCCCAGTCGGAACCGGGAATACTGAAGCGGTATGATTATGAAAATGTGGCTCAGCTTTTTTAAAAATAGCTTCTAAAAATAAGAAAAAGAAGTTTACCTTTTTCTGTAAATGTGTTAAAATACGTAATGTGTTTTTGTTTATTGCCATTCGCAGGCTCGGGACAGAGGCTGTGAATGGTATTTTTATTTTATGGACCTTTTTGGAAGCTCCGGATGTTTTTATCTGTGTGGCCGGTGCTTCGGGAAAGCTCCGTTTACACAGGAGGGACGAAAGATGGTAGAAAAATTGTTTAAGCTGAAGGAAAACAACACCACGGTGAAGACAGAGATTTTGGCGGGTGTTACAACCTTTATGACTATGGCCTACATTTTGGCTGTGAACCCCAATATCCTGAGCGCTGCCGGCATGGATCAGGGTGCGGTGTTTACGGCTACGGTGCTGGCTTCCTTTTTGGGCACGGTATGTATGGCGCTGTTTGCCAACTACCCCTTTGCATTGGCTCCGGGTATGGGACTCAATGCTTACTTTGCCTATACGGTTGTTCTGGGGATGGGATACCCGTGGCAGGCTGCTCTGGCGGCGGTATTTGTGGAAGGCGTGATCTTTATTCTGCTTTCGCTGTTCAATATCCGGGAAGCGATTTTCAATTCCATTCCCACGAATCTTAAGAAGGCCGTTTCCGTAGGTATCGGATTTTTCATTGCGTTTATCGGTTTGCAGAATGCGAAGATTGTGGTAGGCGGCGCTACGCTGGTGGAGCTGTTCTCTTTAAGTGCGGTAGAGGGAGGTACGATGCAGGATGTGGGAATCACAGTGATTCTGGCCATTGTCGGTGTGCTGATTACCTCTGTTTTGGTTATTAAGCAGGTAAAGGGCAATATTCTCTGGGGGATTCTGATTACCTGGGGGCTTGGTATTCTCTGCCAGTTTGCGGGAGTTTATGTGCCCAACCCGGAGCTTGGCTTTTACGGCTTGCTTCCCGATTTTTCCGGCGGGCTTTCCATTCCCAGTATTGCGCCGATTTTTGCAAAGCTTGATTTTACGGCGATTCCTTTCGGGGAATTTATTGTGATTATTTTAGCGTTCCTCTTTGTGGATATGTTCGATACCCTTGGAACGCTGATTGGCGTGGCTTCCAAGGCGGACATGCTTGACAAGGACGGCAAGCTGCCCAATATTAAGGGCGCGCTGATGGCGGACGCGGTTGCCACGACAGCCGGTGCGGTGCTTGGTACTTCCACCACAACTACCTTTGTGGAGAGCGCTTCCGGTGTGTCGGAGGGCGGAAGAACGGGACTTACGGCTATGACTACGGCGGTTCTTTTTGGGCTGTCCCTGCTGTTATCCCCTATTTTCCTTGCCATTCCGTCCTTTGCCACGGCTCCGGCTCTGATTGTGGTGGGCTTCTATATGGTAAATCAGGTGGGAACGATTGACTTTTCGGATTTTGGGGAGGGAATCCCGGCATTTATCTGTATTGCGGCCATGCCCTTTTTCTACAGCATTTCCGAAGGTATTTCTATGGGCGTGATTTCTTATGTGGTGCTGAATCTGGTTTCCGGAGCAGCAAAGAGCAAGAAGGTAAGCGTGGTGATGTATATATTGGCGCTGCTGTTTCTGCTTAAGTATTTCTTTATCTGATACGGTACAAAGACAGAAGGGGAAGTGCCGGGAAGCGGGCAAAGGGGCTTGCTTTCCGGCGCTTTTTTGCTGCGGGGCTTTGTTTTTGGAATGGGTGGACTTTGAACATAAAGATATAGTATACTATTTGAAAAATGTAAAAAGGAGAATGAATATGTTAAAGGAATTTAAGGAATTTGCCTTAAAGGGCAATATGATCGATCTGGCGGTAGGTGTGATTATCGGCGGAGGATTTAATACTTTGGTAAGCTCTCTGGTGAATGATATTGTAATGCCGTTTATCAGCCTGTTTACCGGGCGGCTTGATTTTTCCAATATGTTTATTGCACTGGACGGCAATTCCTACGCAACGCTGGAGGCGGCAAAGGAGGCGACCTCTACCATTGCTTACGGAAGCTTTATTACGGGGCTGATTAATTTTCTGCTTACGGCCTTTGTGGTGTTTGTTGTGGTGAAGCAGATGAATAAGCTTCACCGGAAGAAGGAAGAGCCGGCCGCGCCTGCAAAGCCCGCTACGAAGGTATGCCCGCACTGTATGTCCGAGATTCACATTAAGGCGGACAAGTGTCCCTACTGTACCTCGGATGTGGAGTAGGAGAGGAGACGGGAATGAAATATCAGTGGATATTTTTTGATTTGGACGGGACGCTGACGGACCCGGCGGTGGGAATTACCGGCGGTGTGATGTATGCGCTGGAGCAGTTCGGGATACATGAAAGCAGCAGAGAAAAATTATATCCCTTTATCGGGCCTGTTTTAACGGAATCCTTTCGGAAGTATTATGGCTTTACCCAGGAGCAGGCGCTTCTGGCAGCCGGCTATTATCGGGAGTATTACGGGAAGGCGGGGAAGTTTGAAAATGTCGTCTACGACGGAATCGCGGACATGCTCCGGGAGCTTCGGGCAGCCGGCAAGGAGCTTTTTGTGGCGACCCTCAAGGGAGAAGCCTTTGCCAAAGAGATTCTGGAGCATTTCGGACTGGCCGGTTATTTTACGGAGATAGCAGGCCAGGTGATGGACGGACTGGAAACGCCCAAGTCGCAGATTATCATGGAGATTTTGAAGAAGCGGGGAATTGACCACCAGGGCAGGGCCGTGATGGTGGGAGATCGGGAGCAGGATATCATTGCGGCAAGAGAGGCGGGGATTTTGGAAATCGGCGTTCTGTATGGTTACGGCGAAAGGGCGGAGCTTGAGTCCGTTCACGCAAAACGGATGGCTGCGGATGTAAGGGAGCTTTGGGAGGAATTGCTGCATTAATCTGCATGAAGGCGTGCCCGGAAAAAGGATATGTGAGATTTTTGTAAATTTGGCATAGATTTTTAAACCATGTTTTTGGGAGAGAAACAGTTGTCAAATGCCGGCGGAGCATGGTATACTGAATCCATTACTTGTCTATTCTGTTAATTAGGAAGCTTTCCCCGGATATCCCATCGTGTTCGGCAAAGGATAACGCGATACCGGGGGAATGAGAACAGAATGGTCATAGAGAAGGAGAGAGAGTATGAGTGACAACAATTTCAAACCGTTTATTCCGGCGGAGAAGAATCTGCCGGAGTTTACGGCAACTTCCATTATTCTTGGTGTTCTGCTTGCGGTACTGTTTGGCGGAGCCAATGCTTATCTGGGGCTGCGCGTGGGTATGACCGTCTCGGCGTCCATTCCGGCTGCCGTGATTTCTATGGGTGTCATCCGGGTGATTCTCAGGAGAGATTCCGTTCTGGAGAATAATATGGTGCAGACCATCGGTTCCGCAGGCGAGTCCGTGGCGGCAGGCGCTATTTTTACCATGCCGGCATTGTTTTTGTGGGCGAGCGAGTGGGGGACGGAAGCTCCCTCGCTGGTTGAGATAGCCATTATCGCGGGCATCGGCGGCGCGCTGGGCGTACTGTTTATGGTGCCTCTGCGCAAGGCTCTGATTGTGCAGGAGCACGGTGTGCTGCCTTATCCGGAGGGACAGGCATGTGCGGAGGTTCTTCTGGCAGGAGAAGAGGGCGGAGCAAAGGCCGGTATTGTATTTAAGGGTCTTGGCATTGCGGCTTTGTATAAGTTTGTTGCGGACGGCTTGAAGCTGTTTCCCAGTGAGGTTCACTATGAGATTCCGGCCTATGCGGGCGCGGGCGTCGGCGTGGATGTGCTTCCGGCTCTTTTGGGCGTGGGATATATCTGCGGAACGAAGATTTCTTCCTACCTGTTTGCCGGCGGTATCACGGGCTGGTTTGTGCTGATGCCTCTGATTGTGCTCTTCGGCGGCAACTCCGTGCTGTTTCCGGTAGATATAACGGTTGCGGAGCTTTATGCAACGGACGGTTCCTTTGGTATATGGAGCAATTACATCAAGTATATCGGCGCGGGCGCCGTGGCGGCAGGCGGTGTGATCAGCCTGATTAAGTCCCTGCCTCTTATTATGCGTACTTTTAAGGAAGCCATGAAGGGCTACGGCAAGGGCGGCGCCGGCACGGGAGAGCGGACGGATAAGGATCTGTCTATGAAGGTGATTTTTATTTCCGTGGCGGTTCTGGCGCTTCTGCTGTGGCTGATTCCGGCAGTTCCGGTGAATCTGTTCTGTGCGGTGCTGATTGTTATTTTCGGATTTTTCTTTGCTACGGTTTCCTCCCGTATGGTGGGGCTTATCGGAAGCAGCAACAATCCGGTGTCCGGTATGGCGATTGCAACCCTTCTGGTGACGACGATTATTCTGAAGTCTACCGGACAGGTGGGACAGGCCGGTATGACGGCGGCGATTGCCATCGGTTCCGTCATCTGTATCATTGCGGCCATTGCGGGCGATACGTCTCAGGACTTGAAGACCGGTTATATTGTAGGCGCTACGCCTTATAAGCAGCAGATTGGCGAGCTGATTGGTGTTGTGGCATCCGCACTTGCCATCGGTGCGATTCTGTATCTTTTAAGCGCGGCATGGGGGTATGGAAGTACGGAGCTTCCGGCGCCTCAGGCAACTCTGATGAAGATGATTGTTGAGGGTGTTATGGGAGGCAATCTTCCCTGGAACCTGGTATTTGCAGGAGCTTTTATCGGTATTGTGGTGGAGGTTCTCGGGATTCCGGTACTTCCTTTTGCAGTGGGCCTTTATCTTCCCATTCACCTGAGCACGCCTATGATGCTTGGCGGCGCCGTGCGGTGGATCTTTGAGAAGAAGAAAAATATGAGCGAGAAGGCGAAGAAGGATATGATTGAGAACGGCGTTCTCTACTGCTCCGGCTTGATTGCGGGGGAGGGACTGGTTGGTATTCTTCTGGCCGTATTTGCTATTATTCCGATGGCGGACGGAACCCTGGGAGATTTCCTTGGCGGGCTTATCTCAGGAACTCCTATCAACAGCAACCTTGGCGGACTGATCTTCTTTGCCCTTCTCACATCTACTATGTGGGCGGTTACGAAAAGAAAAGAGAAGTAAATGAGCGGGAAGCAGAAAAAGAATTACCTCGACTATGTTCCGGTGTGTGCGCCGGAACATAGCTGGGAGCTGAATGAAAAGAAGCTGGTGGTGATCCATGTGGAGAACAGAGGCTTCTATAACAGGCTGGCCCAGAAAGTATTTAAGCGGCCGAAGGTGAGCCATATCAGCCTGGATGAGTACGGAAGCTTTGTGTGGCAGCAGATGGACGGGAAGCGGACCATCTATGAGATCAGCTTTCTGGTGAAGGAACGGTATGGGGAGAAGGCGGAGCCTCTTCTGCCGCGGCTTACGAAGTATTTTCAGATCTTGTATCAGAATCATTTTATTGGGTATAGTGTGCCGCTTGAGAAAAAATAGACTTCGTGATTGACCCTGACGGAGAACGACAGGAGCAAGGGGTAACCATAGGAACAATCGGTGAAGTGGTATAAGGGAAGGGCTGTTGCATTGTTTTGGTGCATCGGCCCTGTTTGTAATCTCACCGATACGCCAAGGCTTGTAAGCAGGGCGTCAGGTGAACGGGAATGGGTGAAGCATTATGAAAGCATTTTTAAAAGGATTGTTCATGGGGACCGTCGGCTCCCTGATTGTACTGGCTCTGGCAGTGGGAGTCTGTTATTACAGCGGACTGCTGGATTTTGCAGGCGGGGAGAGTGAGGCGCTTTCTTCCTCCGTTCAGGCGGCAGGCTTTCCGGAGGCAGTAAAAAGGGAGATGGATTCCATCGTACAAAAGCAGGCGGAGCAGGAAGGGGAGCTTGAGGAGCCGGCCCAGGCCGAAGCGGAAGCTCCCCCGGAGTCGGAGGAGGTACGGGAGGAAGGCGTCCGGCTTCTGTTTGCGGGGGATCTCTATCTGACGGAGCTTTTACAGAATAAATACCGGCAAAGCGGAATCGGAGCGGCAGCCGATCCGGAGCTTCTTGCGCTTTTGCAGGAGGGGGATCTGTTTATTCTCAACCAGGAGTTTCCTTTTGGAACTACCGGCGAGGCTATGGAGGAGAAGGAATATACCTTCCGTGTGCCGCCGGATCTGGTCTCTGTTCCGGCAGACCTGGGCGTGGATCTGGTGACGCTGGCCAACAATCATATGCTGGACTTTGGCCGGGGGCCTCTGACGGAGACGCTGGCTGCTCTTGACGGAGCGGGGATCGCCCATGTGGGTGCGGGGGAGGATCTGGAGGCGGCGAAGGCGCTGGCAACCTTTGAGATTGAGGGAAAGACTCTGGGCTTTTTGGGGGCAAGCCGTGTGATACCGGAAGCTTCCTGGAATGCCTCCAGGTATAATTCCGGTGTATTTACAACTTATGACGCCTCGCAGCTTGTGGAGGAGATAAAGAAAGCCAAGGAAAGCTGTGATTTTGTGGCGGTTCTTGTTCACTGGGGCATTGAGCGCAATACCCTGCCGGAAGATTATCAAAAGACCCTGGCCAGACAGTATATTGACGCAGGAGCGGACGCGGTGATCGGAAGTCATCCCCATGTGCTTCAGGGGATTGAATATTATCAGGGAAAGCCTATCTTTTACAGTCTGGGCAATTTTATTTTCGGCAACGGGTCTTATGAGAGCATCGTGGCGGAGCTTACGCTTACGGAAGGGGGGACGCGGGTGCGCGTGCTTCCCTGTGCAAGCGAGGGCAACCGGATGAGGCTTTTGGAAGAGACGCAGGATTATTACCGAAGGCTTTCGGAGCTGTCCTTTGGAGTGAATATTTTGGAGGACGGAAGTGTTATAGAGTAGCAATTTGTATATTTATAGTATAAAAGCATTGTAAAATCATGTCTGCTCAGGTATAATTTTGGATATATGCCGAACAGAGTAATATCATGTTGTTTATGAGTAAAAATGATTAGGCAAGCTGAGGGGTAAGGATATGGAAAAGATTTTGATTGTTGATGACTCGGAGATGAATCGTTCAATCCTGGCAGACATGCTGGGAGAGGAATATGAGATAATTGAAGCTGTTGACGGTACTGAGGCGGTTGCGAGACTGAATATAGACAGCACGGATATTTCCTTGATGCTACTGGATATCGTGATGCCGAACATGGATGGATTTGAGGTTCTTGAGGTCATGAACAAGCGTGACTGGATTCAGGACATTCCTGTAATCATGATATCGGTAGAGAATTCATATTCTTATGTGGAGCGGGCGTATGAGCTTGGCGTGACGGATTTTATCAACAGGCCGTTTGACGGCATGGTCGTACACCGCAGGGTGATCAATACGATCATGCTTTATGCAAAACAGAAAAAACTCGTGGAGCTTGTCGCGGATCAGATATATGAGAAAGAAAAAAGCAACAGCCTGATGATATCGATCCTGAGCCATATTGTTGAATTCCGCAATGGGGAGAGCGGGCTTCATGTCCTGCATATCAATATGCTGACGGAGATTCTTCTGAGACGTCTTATGAAGAAGACGGATAAATATAACCTGAAACGTTCGGATGTTTTTCTGATCAGTACGGCATCTGCGCTGCATGATGTCGGGAAGATTGCGATTCCGGGAGAGATACTTAACAAACCGGGAAAGCTCACGAAAGAAGAGTTTGAGATTATGAAGACGCATACCCTGGCGGGTGCTGAGATGCTGGATCAGATTCCCTATTATAGGGAAGAAGCCTTGACGAAGATGGCATATCAGATTTGCCGCTGGCATCATGAGAGATATGACGGCAGGGGGTATCCGGACGGGCTTAAAGGGGAAGAGATACCGATATCAGCACAGATTGTGGCGCTGGCGGATGTCTATGATGCCCTGACCAGTGTCCGCGTATATAAGCCGGCGTTCACCCATGAGAAAGCGCTTGAGATGATTGTGAACGGAGAATGCGGTACGTTTAATCCGTTGCTTTTGGAGTGCCTTGCCGAGGAGAGCGAGACAATCCGGGATCAGCTCCGGCAGAATTCTATTAAGCAGGAGAGCGAACGCAATACAAGGAATATCGCGGAGAGTTTATTAGAATATGATGAGATATCGGCATCGGAACGGACTTTGAAACTTCTGGAGCATGAGAGGACAAAGTACCAGTTTTTTGCATCTTTATCCCAGGATATTCAGTTTGAATATACGAGCGAGCCGCCTATGTTCACCTTGTCTGAAATAGGAGCCAGGATGCTGGGGCTTGATGAGATAATCATAAATCCTCAGGAGGATAAGCGGGTAAGCATGATATCCAGCGAGAAGATGGTAGACGAGATTAAGGCGCTCATATATGAATCCACGCCGGAAAAACCGATTGTGCAGTGCGACGGGGAAGTTCTCATTAACGGGGAATGGTGCTGGAGCAGGGTAATCTGCCGGAGCATGTGGAGTTCGGAGGAGACTCCGGTGATGACTGGCTGTATCGGAAAGATTATAGATATGCACAAAGAGCATGCGAAACTTGAAGAGCTGCAGCGCAAAGCATCCCATGACGGACTGACAGGGCTTCTTAACCACTCCCATGCGGAGATGATCGTAAGAGAGAAGTTATTGGAAGAAAAAGACAGGGATTACATCATAGTAATTTTTGATATTGATTATTTTAAAAATGCCAATGACAGATGCGGCCATATGTTTGGGGATAAGGTTCTTAAGCATATTGCAGAAAGACTTCTCAGCAGTACCCGTAAATATGATATCACGGCGAGAGTAGGCGGTGATGAGTTCATGATCTTCATGGAGGACCGCAAGGACATAGAAGGAATCATTGACCGTATCTTCCATGCATTATCCGGCACGTACGAAGGGTTTGACATTACGATAAGCATGGGAATCGCAAGAAGCAAAGAAGTAGGGCATGCGTATGAAGTGCTGTTTAACTGTGCGGACTGGGCTCTTTACAATGCGAAGAGGAATGGGAGGGCACAGTACTTCTTCTACGACGATTCGATGAAAGAAGTATTGTCGGCAATATCTTCAATAGACGGGGAGGAATAGAATTATGACGACAAAGGAATGCTATGATATGATTGGCGGCGACTATGAAGGAGTGCTGGGACGCATGATGCGTAAAGAATCGCTGGTCGTGAAGTTCGCCAAGAAATTTTTAGAAGACGGTAGCTATCAGAGCTTAAAGGATAACCTGGCAGAAGGAAACGTTGAAGAGGCGTTCCGTGCCGCTCATACTTTAAAAGGAGTAGCGCAGAATCTTGGATTCGTGACACTGTACGAGCCGGGCAGCACGCTTGCTGATATTCTGCGCGGCGGCAGTATGGAAGGGTCGGAGGAGCTGATGGCTCAGATTACGGAAGCATATGAGAAGACGGTAGCTGCGGTTAGGGAGCTTTAACTGAAAGCTGCATTTAGGAGGCTGTAAGTTTGATAAAAAGATGTCGAAAACTGGCATTTATGCTGGTGTTAATGCTATGCATAAATCTAGGAGCGACAGCAGTTGCGGCGGACGCCGCACAAACTGGTGATAGTAAAAAGAAGACGGAAAAAGAGAAAGAACTGACAGAGGAAGAAAAAAAAGCAAAAGAGGAGCTTGAGAAAGCTTATAAGATTCCTACAGAATCCAATGGATGGGAAGGATGGGCGGAAGGCCCGGGAACCTATGGGGAGTCTGCGATTGTCATGGAAGTTTCTACGGGAGCTGTCCTCTATGCCAAGAATATAGATGCAAAACAATTCCCTGCCAGTATTACAAAAGTGCTTACCGCCCTGGTTGCGCTTGAGAACGGGGCATTTACGGATACAGTGGCATTTTCCCATGACAGCGTGTCGTTTCTGCAGCCCGGGGATTCCTCGGTAGGGCTTAAAGAGGGCAATGTCATAACGCTGGAGCAGGCGCTGTATGCGACGCTTCTGGCCTCTGCGAATGAGGCGGCGTATGCCGTGGCGGAGAACGTGGGGAAGAACGCAGGGTATGACTATAACTGGTTCATAAGCCAGATGAATACAAGGGCAAGGGAACTAGGAAGCGTGAACTCCAACTTTGTCAATACGAACGGGCTTCACCATAAAGACCACTATACATGTGCCAGGGATATGGCGCTGATTGGGCGTGAGCTTTTCAAGCATCCGGAATTTTTTGAGATTGTGCAGACGCTTGAGTACAAAATTCCGAAGTCAAAGACGGTGGAGGAGCATGTATTCCAGCAGAAAGATAAGATGCTGCGCCCGGAGAACGAGAACTATTATAAAAACGTAATTGGCGGGAAGACAGGATTTACCTCGGATGCCCGCTCAACCCTTATTACGATGGGGCAGAAGAAAGATATGCAGGTCGTATGCGTCGTTCTCAGGACATATGGCAAGAATGTATATCCCGATACAAGGAATCTCTTGAAATATGCCTTTAAGAACTTTTACAAGGTGAACGTGGAAGAGTCGGAACAATCAGAAGAGATTGCAGAATTTCTGGAGGGAGAGAATTATGTTGTCCTCCCGCAAGGGATTACGTTCGCAGACCTCGACAAGGAGATCACGATGGACGGAGGGGTGGCAGATACTGCGACCCTGACTTATACGTATCAGGGAACTTATGTAGGCGCTGCTAGGGTGAAACTCAGTGAGTCCTACAGAAAAGAGCAGCTTGAGAGTTCCCAGGGGGAGCAGGAAGAAGACAGGGAAGAACTTCCCGGGAAGACAGAGGAAGAGAAGAAACAGGGCCTTTTATCCGTTCCCGCGATATCGAAGATATGGAACGCGCTGGGTCTGGATGAAAAGAGCAGGACAGACTTATGGCTGCTGGCAGGAGCATCGGTTTTGCTGGCAGGGCTTATTGCAGCATTTATTGTGATGCTGATTCGGCGAAACAGGCAGCTCAGGGCGCTGGAAGATGAAGAATAGCATGCCAGGAACGGCGGAAATGTTGATATATGAAAGTTCAGGATGGATACGGAAATAGAAAAAAAGCATATCAGGTGACGGCGGCGATTGCGGCGGCAAACGTTATTGTATTTCTGGCTTTGTCTTTGCGGGGAATGACAGAAGATGCGGAATATATGCTTGCCCACGGGGCGATGTATGTGCCGCGGGCTGTGGAGCAGGGAGAATATTACCGCCTGTTCACGAGCATGTTCCTGCATTTTGGTTTTGATCATTTGATGAATAATATGGTGGTGCTTTTAATCGTCGGAAGCAGGCTGGAGACAGAGCTTGGGAAGATAAAATACCTTTTTGTCTATCTTGCAGGCGGCCTGTGCGGGAGCATAGCATCTGCCCTGTGGGACATCTATTCAGGGAACTATGCTGTGTCCGCCGGCGCGTCAGGAGCTGTCTTTGCATTGATCGGCGCGCTTTTCTATGTTGCGGTCCGCAGCCGTGACGAGATAGGCAGCTCTGCGGGAAAGAGGCTGGCGTTTATGGTGCTGCTCATGCTGCACTATGGTTTTACAAGCGCCGGGGTAGACAATGCAGCCCACGTTGGCGGGCTGCTGTCAGGATTTATCTTATCCGTGGTTTTGTATCGGAAACGTAAGCGTAAACACAGTCAGTTCGCCTGGAACGGATGATGCCGAGAGGGACCCTCCGTGGGAGCGGGCAATGCGTTCTGTGATTGCAAGCCCGAGTCCTGTTCCGCCGGATTTATATGTAACAAACGGCTGGAAGATATGTTCCATGTGCTCAGGAGGGATTCCGCATCCGTTGTCAATGACTTTGACGTATATGGATGGCGGGAGATGGCTGCTCTGGCCGGATTCGAAGACCTCCAGGCGTATCTTGGCCTTTCGGGCATCTTGCTGCAGCGCCCCGTCGCGGGCATTTTGCAGTAGGTTTAATAGAGCCTGCCTCATTTTTACAGTGTCGCAGTGCACTTCAGGGAGTCCTGGAGTGATGCGGGAAGTGAATTCTATCCCGGCATTAGATATCGATACTGCGAAAGAGAGGGCTATTGCCCTGAAGAATGAAGATGCGTCGATTGGTGAGGGATTTAACCGACAGCTGTTATTATAGGCAGACAGCTCCTCCAGCAAAGAATTTGTGTACTCTACATCCTGCATAAGCTGATTCCACTGCTTATATCCGGAAATGTCCGGATGCTGTGAGGAGATAAGCTGCAGATTGCTGTAGATTAGTGTCAGCGGATTACGTATTTCGTGGCTGATTGCACTGATTGTCATCTGGTGTGAATCAAGAAGTCGCTGTAAAAGCTCCTGTTTTTCAGGACTTTCTTCCATTATCTGGCGTAACCTGTCGAAATCTGATTCTGAAAACATAGTAATTACCGCCTTTCATAGAAAGTGTAGCATTGGCGGCTAAAATAATCAATTCAAAATTAAAAGTTTTTTGGGAAGGGAGTAGGATATGAAAGATAATGACTGTATTTTCTGCAAACTGGCCAACGGTGATATCCCGACGGCGACTCTGTATGAGGACGAAGATTTCCGGGTAATACTGGACGCAAATCCGGCATCGAAAGGACATGCTCTCATAATCCCGAAGGAGCACTATGCAGACTTGTATGAGCTGGATGACAGCGTGGCAGGGAAGGCGATGATCCTTGCCAAGAAGATGATTGCAAAATTAACGGACATACTGGGCTGTGATGGATACAACATAGTGCAGAACAACGGGGAATGTGCAGGGCAGACAGTATTCCATTACCATCTGCACATGATTCCGAGATACAAAGGAGATGACGTAGGGCTGGGATGGAAACTGAATGAGCTGACGGAAGAGGACAGGGAATACATACTGTCAAAGCTGTAGGCTTTAAATGTGTGGTTTTTGGCGATATGAGTTTTTACGAAGAGGATAAAGAGGCAGTGGATTCTGTTAGTGGCATGAATTTTGATGAGATTTACGGAGAGTATGCGTCTTTAGTTTATCGGATAATATTGTATCACTCTGAAGACAGAAATGTAGCAGAGGAGATTATGCAGGAAGTATTCATGAAGTTGTACATTAACAGGGAAAATATTAAGACAGAGGCAATCAGGGCGTGGTTGGTCACGACAGCCAAAAATATGACACGTAACTATAAAAGAGACAGCTGGTATGAAACCGCGGTATTGGAGACCTTTGATGACAATAGCGAACTTCTTGCATCGGACAGCCTGGAAGATGACTTTATTGCTGCTTTGAGAAAAAGTGAATGCAATGTTCTTATGGAAACGGTTTTCGAAGATTTATACAAAAAGAGCGTGCGCTGGTATGAGGCAGTTACGATAGCATATCTTCTGGAGAAACCTCAGAAAGAGGTTGCAAAGATAATGGGGATGTCGCTGGAACAGCTGCACGGCATGTTATACCGAGCGAGAAAATGGATACAGGAAAGATACAAAGAAGAGTATGACCGTCTTAGGAATACATAAATAGAAGGTGCTTTTTGGCACCTTTTATTTATAATAAATATTATGTATGCTGTGATGGCAGTGAGGTTTATGTAAAAGATTCGATAAGTTCGATGATCGTGTCGATAGAGCTTTGCTGAGAGGACGCTTTCATCGCCCGGATGTACTGCTCGCGGTTTTCATACAGGCTGTTGACGGCATTCAGAAGAGACTGATCCGTTACGGATTCTTCTTCTAAGACCATACTGAATCCCTGGCGTTCAAAAGAACGTGCGTTGAGGATCTGATCTCCGCGGCTTGCGTTTGCCGACAGCGGTATGAGGAGGTTTGGCTTGTGCAGGGCAAGCAGCTCACAGATTGCGTTTGCTCCGGCACGGGATATCACGATGTCTGTAAGGGCAAAGAAGTCTTTTAGCTCATCTTTGATATATTCGAACTGTGCGTATCCTGGCGTACTGTTCAGGGAGCTGTCAAGTTTGCCGCGTCCGCACAGATGGATGACCTGGTAGGAATTCAAAAGCTCCGGCAGGACTTTTCGGACGGCGCTGTTGACTGAGGCCGCGCCGAGGCTGCCGCCTACGATGAGTATGACAGGCTTATCAGAGGTAAATCCAAGAAAATCCCTTGCCTTGTATGGATCGCCGGATAAAAGCTCCTGGCGGATGGGGGAGCCTGTAAGGACAGCCTTTCCCGCAGGGAGATAGTCCAGTGTCTCAGGGAAATTGCAGCATATCTTTTTGGCTGCGGACATAGACAGCTTATTGGCAAGGCCCGGAGTCATATCCGACTCGTGTATGATGACAGGAACACGGCATCTTTTTCCGGCAAGCACAACGGGAACCGACACGAATCCACCCTTGGAAAAGATAACGTCGGGCTTTAGGAGCTTTACCAGTTTCTTGGCCTCATTCATGCCCTTGAGGACACGGAAAGGGTCGGTGAAGTTCTGGACGCTGAAATAGCGGCGCAGCTTGCCTGTGGCGATTCCGTGGTAAGGTATGGCAAACTGGTCAATCAATTCTTTTTCAATGCCATTATAAGAGCCGATGTAGTGGACGTCATAGTGCAATTCCTTAAGACGCGGCAGCAAGGCAATATTAGGTGTGACGTGTCCGGCGGTGCCGCCGCCTGTTAAGATAATACGTTTCATAGAAACCTCCCAGGATAAATAATACATTAACGGACAAAGTCCGCCCGTTCCATTATATAATATATATTATACGATTGTAAGAGATTTGGTCAAGAAAGAAATGATACAATTACTTGTTTTTAAGGGGAGCGAAGGATGGCAAATAAAAGAGACGAGTTTGAAGAGATAATCAGGGAAAATCTGTACCGGGAGGCAGATGAGATAGAGGAGAGGGTGCAGCGCTCTGAGACGGAAGAACTGTCGGACGGACAGAAAGATAAAGTGTGGCAAAAATTAAAGACTCGTATTGACATATATGAAAAGGAAAGCGTGTATGCAGCGCTTTCAGAGGAAGACCGGGAGGCATTGGAGCTTGGCAGGAAAATGCGGGAAATAAATGCCGCCGGAAAAGGATGCCGGGGCAGAAAGAAATGGAAGCGGCTTGCGTCTGCGGCGGCAGTGCTTGCATTGGTATGCGTTTACGGAACAACAAGTATGGGTACGGGGGAGAAGTTTGCCTCGGCTATTGAACAGATAGTGGGGGAGAGGCGGATTTTGCAGATTGATTCGGGGAACGAGAATAAGGTGTTGGAGAATGAGAAAGAAGAGAGGGCATATCAGGAGATTAGAGAAAGTTTTGGTATTGATGCGGTAAGGCTGGTAGAAAAAAAAGGCATGGAATTCGAGCGGATGAATCTGGACACGGGTCTTCAAGTAGCCGAAATGCTCTATAGCTATAAGGGGGAAAATTTTTGGTATATGATCAGCGCGGGCTACTCCGATTTTTCTTTTGGAATAGATGCAGAGGATGAAATTGTAGAAAAGGAAGATGTTGAGGTAGATAATGTAAAAGCGGAATTGACAGTATATCGAAGAAATGGAAGTGATGGAGTAAAATGTACGGCTCATTTTACATATCAAAAGCTTGAATATTTCCTTGTGACGCATGTTGGAAAAGAAGAACTAAAAAATATTTTAAAAAAGCAAATCAAGTTATCAGGCATGATGATCCACACTTTTAATTTTAGCACTTAGGATGCAGAGGCAGGCAGAT
>OFFP01000067.1_pt1 | contig 77091 bp, 59 predicted proteins | sample 1521431 | NCBI WGS metagenome assembly OFFP01 (sample SAMEA3504104, study PRJEB24116) | mouse gut metagenome | biome: mouse gut; feature: mouse-associated habitat; material: faeces | place: Denmark | collected 2011
CATCGTGGAGCGGAAGTACACCTTCCCCAACGCCTTTGTGGTCAACTACACCGAGCACTTCGGCAACACTGAGGGCGTGGGCACCTTCCACCTGAATGTGAAGCAGAAGAAGGACAAGCTGGCCAACATCGCCATCGAGGGCGGCTATCCCGCCGCGTAAGCGAAGCGTACATCCAATCAAGCATAGTGCGACGCGGCAATTCGCGTAAAGCAGGGGGCGCGTCCGACTCTTAGTTGGGCGCGCCCTTTTTTGAAAGAACACCTGTTTTTATGACCGCCGCGCAAGGGCCGCTGCCGGTTCAGCGGTCTTTGCGCGAGGGCCATGTAATGGGAGGGAAATGGAATGAATGAATTATATAAGCGACTGGGCGTGGCGCCTACCGCTACAGATGCCGAGATAAAAAAAGCGTACCGAAAGCTGGCCAAGCAGCTGCACCCGGATCTGCACCCAGACGATCCGCAGGCAGAGGCCAAGTTCAAGGATGTTAATGAGGCCTACGAAACTCTGAGCGACCCGGATAAGCGGAAATCCTACGATGCGGCCCAGCAGCCGACCCAGAGGGAGCAGTCCGCTAAACGCCCAGGGGCTGCACGGACCGCCCCGCGGGCGCCGACCGGAGGGCCGATAGATTTCTCTCAGATGGCCGGCGGCTTTGCCAGTTTCTTTGGGTTCGATCCTCAGACCGGTGAGATCACTGACGAATCCAAAGTGTCCGGTCAGAGCCAGAAAAAGAACCCGCTGGACATGTCCGATATGTTTGAGAAATTTATGGGGTTTAAGTAAGAGATGATGGTGAAAAACACATTCAAAGGATTTCTGAGCAGCATATACATACATCGCAGGAGTATCTTCGTGCTTTTTGAGGCGTTATGGTTGCTGCTTATATGGGTCATCAGCCCCTTCGTATCAGACGGTTTCGCTCTGATCATCTCCCCTATTGCCGCCATTGCTGTAAGCCTAGCGATGTTGCCAGGCATCTCGTACATCTACTCCATCTTGAAGAAGAAAGACTTATTTGACCCCAAGATGGCCTCGTTTGTCCTATATGGTATAAGCTATCTCTTAACCCTATATCTAACAGTCGTATTGCTGGAAAAGTTCGTATGGACATTCCACATTGATGAAATCAAGAATGTAGAATTTGCCTTACAAGCTATCCCCTTCATCTTCTATATTGTTGTATTCAGTGTTTTCCGAGACCCAAAACAACTGCAGTATGGGGCTTATGCGCTCGCATATGGCCTGTTCGTGGTCTGGGAATGGGCCGAAAATTGGGGGATTGCAAGCAGCTTGCTGACAAAAATAGACACAGAGTTTACTCTAAGATTTTATATCATCCCATTCAAAGAAGCGATGCTCCTATTTATAATTTTGGATACCTTTTTTAAAGCAAGGCATGAATCAAAAGCTGGAAAAGGGGCTGTGTAATGAAGAACAGAAGATTTGTCGATCTGCTCCTGATCTTGACTGGCGGAGCAATCGCCCTGGTCAGCTACTTCTATCTGGAAGGTGACATCCGCTGGTGGCTCGTTGCCCTGGGCTGCGCCATGATACTCATATTCCTGATTTTAGCGGTCCGGGAGAGACATTGGCATCCGCTGCAGGCCGGGGCCCCGATCCTTGATATGCCCCCCGCCGCCAAAGTTACCGAAGTCCAGCTGCTGAATGAGGAAGGTCAGACGCTGGCCACCTGGCCCCTGTATGGAAAGGTCAGCATGGTGATCGGCAGGGATGTGAGGGAAAACCAGGTGGATATCAACCTCGCCTCCTCCACCTATGCCAGTATGGTAGATGTGGAGCACGCGGTGCTGAACTACACCGGCGGCTCCTGGTATGTGGAGGATCTGGCCTCCAAAAACGGTATAAGCGTCCAGTCCAGTAAGGACGGCCGAAAATATAAATTGGCTCCTGACCAGCCCTGCAAGCTGGATGCCGGCGATATTATCTATATTGGGCTGGCACGGCTGCTGATTCGGTGACAACAAAAAATAAAGTAAAGGGAGATAGAGTTATGTCTGAATCCAATCTGATCCGTTGCCAGAACGGACATATGTTCAGCAAGCGGCGGCATGGGACGGTATGCCCCTACTGCAACATCGAAACTGCGACCAAAGAGAAAAAAGAGACCCAGCGCACGGAGGTTGAGATCGAGGAGGATCTGTTCCGCGAGGATGTGAAGCCGGTATGCGGTTGGATCGTCTGCATCGACGGCCCCCGCCAGGGCAAAGATTACCAGGTCGTCCAGGGCAAAAACTTCGTGGGCCGGGCTGATGATATGGACATCCAGATTTTGGGTGACAATGAGATTTCCCGCCGGAACCATGCGGTCATCGTATTTGACCCGAAAAAGCGTGAAACCGTCCTGTTGCCGGGGGATGCCAACGGCATCGTCTATCTCAACGGCAACGCGCTCTATGCCCCCACGCCGCTCAATCCCTATGACGAAATTGAACTGGGCAAATCCAAGTTTCTGTTTGTTCCCTTCTGCGGCGATCATTTCATGTGGGGACAAAAGACCGAGTGACACCAAATAAAAGGGGGCGAACCGCGTGACTCCTGAAACAATTTTATGGGGCCTGGGCGGATTAGCGGTGATCCTGCTGCTGATCCGGTTCATCGTTCTGAAAGCGCCCCGGATATCCGGCGGGCCGGATGTCGGCTCCTCCATGACGATTGGAAGCCGCGAGGTGCAGGAGGACCAGGTAGGTACGCTCTACACCAACTCCGGGCTGCTGACCGTCCTGGCCGACGGTATGGGGAAGGAATATGGCGGCCGGATCGCCAGCCGGGCGGCTGTGGAAACATTCCTGGACCTGTTCAAGGACTATAACGCTTTCGATAATCCGCAGTACTACTTCCGCAAGGCCTTTGCTGCCGCCAACCGTGCGATTCTGCGGATCTTGGACAACGAGCGCCGGGGCTCCGCCAGTGTAGGCGCGGCCATGGTCCGGGACGGCTGGCTGTACTATGCGGTGGTTGGGAATGTGAAAGTCTGCGTCTACCGCAACGGTGACCTGGTTCCCATGTCCGCCGGCCACACGCTGGACGTACTGGCGGAGGAAAAGTTCCGCATCGGCCGACTCTCCCGTGAGGACGCCCTGGTTCTGCTGGAGACCCACCGCTTGTACAACTATGTGGGACAGGACGGTTTTAAGGATGTAGAATTCATCGACCGGCCGGTGGCCCTGCGCAGGGGCGATATCGTTGTACTGATGAGCGACGGCGTATATGACCTCCTCCCCTGGCGGGATATTGAAGACATCCTCGCCCATGGGCAGGACTGCCAGCGGATGGCCTTTGAGATCACCGAACGGGTCAACACCACGGCGGCCGAACACAAGGACAACGCCAGCGTGATTCTGGTACGCTGGAACGGAGGCGGGCGATGAGAAAGCAAAACTCAGAATTTCTGACCGCCTTTACATCAGAGGCCAGCCGGAAAATCAAGAACACCGATTTCTTCGGTTTTGTAGAACTTGATAAGTTCGCCTGCTATGTCATTGCGGACGGCATTGACGACGATGTGGACGCCATCAGCGCCAAACTGGCAGTGGATACCGTTGTTTCGGCGTTTATGGAATCCCCGTCCATGAGCAAACGGGCTGTGCGCCGGTACCTGCGGACCGCCAACCGCGCCCTGCTCACGGCCCGCAGCAAGATGAAGCTGAAGGCCTCCGTAACAGTACTGGTTACAAACTATGTGAAGCTGCGTTATGGACAGGCGGGTAACACCCGGTTCCGGCTCTACCGGGACGGCTTCCTGCGGATGCAGAGCCAGGACAGCTCCCTGAGCATGGATATGGTCCGGGAGGAGAAACTGGAGCAGGATAAGCTGGCCCAACACGAGGAGCGTCATAACCTTTTCTGCTACTTGGGCCAGGAAAAGGGGTTCTCCCCCTACATATCCAAAAAATTCAAGCTGGCCAACGCCGACGCTGTTGCCCTCTATACCAGAGGCATCTGGGAAAACGTAGATGAGGGCGAGCTGAAGGACGTATTTGCGGAGGCCTCGGACGAGCCCCAGCCGATTGTGGACTCGGTGGAGGAAATGCTCCTGTCCCGCCAACCGGAGGGCCTGGAGAAATACACCTTCGCCACCATCTTCTTCAACAAGGTTTTTATTGACCCGAACCGGAAACGGAAGATCCGCAAGATTCTGATGATCGCCATCCCCATTCTCCTGGTGCTGGTGATCCTGACCGTTGTGCTGCTGGTCATGCACAATAACCGAAAAAAGGATATCGCGGCTATGGAGCAGAGCTTCTATGACGCGATAGAGTATATTCAAGCCGACAACTATCCCCGGGCCAAAACCGAGTGCCAGAACGCGCTGGATCTCGCTAACAAGCTGAAAAACAAAGAGATTCAAGATGACGCTTCCAACTACATGAAGCTAATTGAGAGTGTTATCGCCGGCGATACCGACCTCAATGATGGGGAGTACCGGGATGCGCAGCGCAACTATCTCAACGCCCAAAACCGCTCCCGTTACGCCGACAACCTCGGTCTGGACTATATTCAGGACCGCCTGGAGCAGACGGGCCAGTATATCACGGTATATGACCTGATCGCCCTTGGCGACACGCTGGTGACGAACCTCCAGTATGACAAGGCAGAGGAGCAGTATTCCGCCGCCCAGCTCCTGGCCGGGAGTATCTATTTCACCGAAGGCCGGGACAGCGCTATCGCCGCCTTGGAGCGTCTGTATGAGTCCATGAAGCAGGAGCAGGCGGATAACGCGGCGGCGGCGCAGCAGACTTCCGAGGCGCAGTCTGCCGCAGCCGGGGTACTGTCTGAAGGCGATGCCGCCTTCGCCAAGGGGGATTATACCTCCGCCCTCACCTACTACACCACCGCCCTCCAAAAGTACACGGAGTTGGAGGACGAAGTGCAAGTGGCCGCCCTGCTGATCAAGATCGCTGCGACGGAGGAAAAGCTGGCCGCCCAGCAGGCGCTGGCTGACGAGGCGGCCGAATACATGGCCCTGGCGGAAGCCGCCTATGAGGAAAAGAACTATGTCCAGGCCAAAAAGTATTATCTGCTGGCCAAGGATGTCTATTCCAGTATGCAGAACGATGATAAGGTCGCTGAGGTCTCCCGCAAGATGGAGCTGGTGGAAATGGGTATCAGCGCTGAGGAGGAGGCCGCCCGGAAGGCTGCGGAAGAGCAGGCGCGTCTTGAGCAGGAGCGTCTGGAACAGGAGGAGGCCGCAAAGAACGCGGCGCAGGATGGGCAGGAGCTGTCCCAATCTCCTCCTCCAGAATCTGTGGGCTGAGAGCAGTCCATCCCAAACAGCGTTCTGGGGCAGGGATGATCCGTCCGCTGCCAAACGTAAAATTCGGCTGCCGCTTGCCGGGAAAGCGGCCGTCTCAGTGCTGATAAGGGCTTCTGTGGGAGGCCGCTGTTCCATGATATGAGACTTCTTGGAGGGTTTATGGCTGAAAGTGTATTTGAAGCAGGCCTGGATATGGAGGAATATCTGGCAAAGCGCGCCTTGGAGATCCCAGACCTGCATGAACGGAAGCTGTTTAAGGATGTAGTGGAAAAGATGCTGATAGAGCTGTACCACTACACAACGGAGGAATACACGGCGCTGGAATCGCGGGTGTTCGGCGAACTCCAGTCTGTGCAAAGCGATTACGCCGTCTATATCGGCTTGGCGGACCGGGCGCACTACGACGCCACAGACCCCTTCCTGCATCCCATTATCCCCTCGGATACAGAAAAACCCGTCCACTCCGTTGAAGAACTGCAGGAGAGCCTGCGTACCAACCAGTCCTATCCGCTCTACTCTGTGTTCCTTGAAACCGATTATCATACCATCCAGGAGTTTGCGGTCCCGGGCCACATTTATCATGGCACAGTCTTTACCGAGCACGGACAGTACCGGGCGAAGTGTAAGGTCCAGATGGATACGGCCTATATGAAACAGGTTGAGCATCTGTATCACATCTTCACATCCAATTACCTGCCCTGGTCTACCGTGTGCGCCGCCTATCTCCATAAATTTTTCCGGGTGGAGCTGATTGCGGTGGAGGATATTGATCCAAAGGAGACCATACAGGAGATCCGGGTGGATTTTGAAGGGTATTCCTCCCATGTCCGGTATGACTGCTTCCCTCTTTGGAACCTGGCGCCGGTCTCTGAAAAGACCAGCACCTACCCGGAGCCCTGCATGGACCGGACGAATTACGACCACCGCATCTTTGCCCACCGGCTGATGCAGGACCGCCAATACCTGGTGGCCAACACCGATGTGGAAATCACCAACGTCCGGCGCCTGGAGGGTGACCTGTTCATCACCTGCCCGGAGGAAAATCCCCATCAGTGGATGCTCTACCGGGTGGACCGTCCCAGCAAGCAGTCCCGCACCTCCTATCCGGTCCTGTCCAACCTCAGCCGGGAGAGTTTCGCCGGGAACCTGTCCGACCGCTACCGGCGCGGGATCAAGACCAAAGCGGAGATCTCCCGCATTCTGGCCGCGTACAGTTATGAAGAGTATGTTGTGTTCCAAAACATCGAGCTGGAGCCTTCCACCGATGTATATAGCCAGACCTACCCCATGGACGACTTTATTTTAGACGAGCTGCGAACCGAAAAGGCGGGTATGGCCATGACCCTCACCTTCTCGTCCCAGCAGCCGGACCATTTCCTCACCATGGACATCATGAGTTTCCTGGTTTCGCAGGTGCAGAGCCTATTCCCCGAGTATATTTGTCAGGGAAAGCTGGTATAGGGGGGAGCTTATGAACTTCACTTGGGACATTGTACTAAACGCCAAACGGCATGGCACAGATGAATCGGAGCTCTTTTTCCGACCGGCAAAGGACCGCAGCCCCTGGTATGAGCAGGCATTCCCCATTCTGAACGAAACCCGGGCCGAGGGGCCGGAGATCGAGTACAATCCCCTGTACCGGTTTGACGCGATGTTTCATGACCTGCTGCGGGAGGATCTTACGGAGTCTCCCCTATTCCAGGAGTACTTTTTCGATGCGGTTTCACACTTCCTTGTTCAGGTGGACCTCCACCATGGGCTGACGAAACGCGCTTTCTATGTGCGCTGCCTGATGCGGGAAATGGAGAGCGGCGGGTTCGGCCCATCCATCGCCGCCCACCTCCAGGCCGTTGATTTGGATAAACGGGAGCGGCTGTCCTCCCTGGCCCTGACACAGCTGCAGACTGGCTCCTCTCTGCTGCTGTTCCGCAAAGCGGCGGTTTTGCTGTTCCCGGACGCGCTGCTTTACCAGGAGCGTTACGAACCAAAGCAGCTGCTTCTCTTTATCGCGGACAAAAAGGACGAACGGCTGGAGCACCACACGCAGCTGATTGAGGAATTATTTCTCCCTATCAACCACAGGCTGCGCGTATTCTGGGAACACCACTTCGGCGTGATTGGCGTTGAAGCCACTATGCACACCGATGATATCGAAATCTACTAGCAGGAAAGGCGGCGATCCATTTGAGCCGGTACAGCTATACGCTCAACCGCGGCGCAATCCCGAAAGAGACCCTGCACTACTACAGCCGGGAAGAACTGGAGCTGATGACCACCTACCAGCTCCGGGAGATCTGCCGCCAGGAGCGGCTGATCAACGGCATCCACGCCCCGCTGGACCAGGATGTGCTGATCCGGCAGATCATGCGGTTCCGCGGCCGGGAGGACCGGCTGTTCATCACAAAACCGATAGACGGCGGCTGGGAGCGGCTGGAGGAACTCCTCTCTTCCGCACGCCTGAATCTGCACCAGACCAACTCCCTCCGGGGCTGCGCTAAGATCACCGCCTACAACGGGATCTCCATTGAGTATTTCGACCACTTCACCATCGGCTATCTCCCAGAGCTGGCGGATACCAACGCCCTGCTGGTCAGCGGCGGCGAGCTGTGCGCCATCTTCAACCTCCGGGCCTACGGCAGCGATCCCGACAGCCTATTTATCACCAAGGCGGCGGGGCTGGACTGTAAGGAGTCCAAGGTCAGGAACTATACCCTCTACTGCATGGACAGGACGCAGTCCGACCTCCTCTACCGGCTTTATATGGAGGATTCCGCCATTGTGCCGGAGCATCTGCGTTTCCATGCGGTTCCCGTCCTCAATTTTGAGGTGCGGCCCCTGCTGGAAAGCCGGATGCCGCTGGCCATCGACTTCGGCTCCTCCAATACCACTGCGGGCATTTACCTGGACAACACCTATTTTGAGGGGCTGAACGGCGACCCCATTACCCAGATTCTAAAGCGGGACCAGATCAACTATGTGCCGTATCTGGATGTGGAGCATAACGATGCCGAGACGCTGATCCTCCCCACGGTGGCGGCGGTCATCGGCATTGACAGTGGGGAGATCCGCTATGCGTTCGGCCATGAGGCCAACCGGCTGTTCCACCTGAGCTACATTGACGAGGGCTTCTGCGTATTCTATGACCTCAAGCGCTGGGTGGGAGACGCGGACCGGGTTGAGGAACTGGTGGACCGCCAAGGACACCGGGTATTCACCCCCCGCAAGGACATCATCAAAGCGTATCTGGAATATGTGATTGGCTGCGCCAGGCAGCGGTTTAAGTGCAATTTCAGCAGCCTGCATATCTCCGCCCCGGTGAAGCAAAAGCCGCTCTTCATCCAACTGTTCCAAGAGATCCTGCCCGATTACCAGTTGGAGAGCGACAACATGCTGGACGAAGGCGTGGCGGTCCTCTACAACACCATCTCCGAGATGATTGAGAGCAAACGGTATAAGGACGGCCAGCTCTACCAGGCGCTTATCATCGACTGCGGCGGCGGCACCACCGACCTGTCCTCCTGCCGTTTCCGTATTACTGACCGCCGGGTGGCCTATAAGATAGACATTGCCACCGCATATGAGAACGGTAATACCGACTTTGGCGGCAACAACCTGACCTATCGGGTGATGCAGCTGCTCAAGCTCACGCTGGCCCGCCAGCTGGGCGGTGATGACCTGCCCGACCCGGCAGACCTGATTCGCTCCTTCGATGTGGATGTGTTTCGGAATGTGGATCAGGATGGTGTGGACGCGGTCTACGCCGGCCTGGACAACGCTTACGCGCAGGCAGAGCAGATTCTGCCCACCCGGTTCCGGGACTATGAGCACAGCAGCCGGGTGGACTACTACGCCGTCAAGAACAATTTCTATTTCCTGTTTGAGATTGCGGAGCGGGTTAAGAAGGCCTTCTACAGCCGAACCAATATTCTGCGCATGGCGGTTTCCAGCGTACCGCTCAAAGAAAATGTGACGGAATGCCTTCTGGTGGACCGCTGGAAGCTCTCCTACCGGCAGGATGGGCAGATTCAGACACTGAAGGATATCCCTACAGCCTATATCAACAGCTATGAGCTGAATCTTCTGCTGCGTGCGGACATCTACGGCATTGTCCGGCAGTTTATTGAGGGCCCCTATGAAAAGGACGAACTCCAGGACTATGCCATCCTTCGGCTTACTGGCCAATCCTGCCGGATTGACATTTTCCGCGAGGCCCTAAAGGAGTTTATCCCTGGGAAGATCATTGAGTCCTCCCGCCGGAAAGGCGCGGGCAACCAGCTGCACGAGTTGAAGCTGATTTGTCTGAACGGCGCCATCAAGTACCTCAAGGACTGCAAATTTGGCTATGCGGATGTGCAAATCACTCATGACCAGGCGGCATTCCCCTATGTGGTCACGGCCTTTACCCATACCAACGAGGAAAAGACGCTGATCCACAGCCTGGACCGGGAGAATATCCGGGGCTTCATCTCCCGCAACATGGCGGATCTGACTCTGAAGCTCTACCTGAAGGACCTGGAGGGGCGGCAGCGGTATGTCTACAACTGCTCCTGCGATCCGCAGAAATTTACCAACCAACAGCCGGAAGACATTGTCGCCAAGTACAACCGGCAAATCCGGCAGGATGACCTGGACGACATCGTGGACCGGGAGCTCAAATTCTTCGTGCTGGCGGACGAGAGCCGGTGGGGCTTTACCGTGGTGCCGGTGCTCCGTGAGCATGGCCAGCTGCGGCTTGGCCCCGACCAGTTCTTCCGCTTTGAGACGGAGGGCTGGGTGACCAACTTCTTTGATGGGACAAAATGAATTGAGTAGGCGGTAACAGACATGAGTACATATCATAGACGTCCTAAATTCTCCTCTGGTGCGATATTGAGAAATGAATATCTGGTTGCTCTCGAACAACAGAGCTTCGACTTCCCGGGCCTTTTGTTCAGAGGCTATGGAAACGGGATTCTGTCGGGCTGCGAGCTGAGCACGACCTCGGATACCATCATGATGGGGCCTGGCGTAATCAGCTATGAAGGCGTCCTCTATGGGATACACGAGCCGCTTTCGGTAAAATACCTGCCCACAGATGAGATCAAATATCTGAAACTGTATATCGGCAGCAATGAGGGCAACAGCAACTGCATTGTAAGGCGATTTTCCCTGAAGCTTGCGGATCAGGGCGCTCTGGGCTCCGGTGAATTTGAGCTTTGCCGGTTCCGCTTGCAGCCTGGAGCCTATTTGCGGTGTACCTATACCGATTTCCGGGACAGGGATACCCTGTACGACACCCTCAATATCATTCACAGTACCTATGCTGCCCTGGAGAGCAACGGGCTATCTCCTGCCATCACAAAAGCCTATGCGGAAGAAGTGCTGGGAATTGCCGATGTTCCGGCATTGGATGCGGCCGTCTGCATAAACTGGCTGGCACAGCAGTATGCGCTGCCTGCAAAGGTAGTCCAAAGCTATTTAAAACGCTGTGACTGCATGGATGATGAAACCACCGGTAATCAGGAACTGTATCAGGGCCTGTTGACCCGGCTGGAGCAGTTGAAGGAAGGTGGAAATGCACCGCAAAGGAACCGCAGGTCTGGGCGCAGGACCATTATCGTAGAGTAGGAGGTGCTGGTATGCCTGAAGAAGGAACTTCTCATGGGCCAATATATATTACCCGTGGAATGAAGGCAATGTGCGATTGCGGCACCGCGCCAAAAGGCAATTATCTGAATATCGTAGTGGATCATGGCGTTATCGTTGGTCCAGAACAGCAGCCGCTTCTTAATGCGAATGACCATACAACGGACACTGTAATTGGGTTTGGAAACTGTAAATCAGGCACGAATCCTAAAATCCAACTGCAAAAGGGTGTTATGTCTTTCCTGCTTGGCGGAAATCCCCTGGCTATGGTCGTAACTGCTGTAACAGGCAAGGGTATGGGGGATATTTTGGCGGATATTGGCCTGATCAGCTGCAAATGTGAACCAGATACTCCCCAGGTTTGGCAAAACTGCGATGAAGAGCACATTTTGGATGGTGCGCCTGTACTCACAAAGGACAGTTTCCTATCCTGCAGAAATGGCGGCACAATTACCATCATGGAGGAAGAAGGTACTCCTGATGGGGCACAAGCCTCAGAGGGGGAAGCTCCGGCTGAGACAGAGGAAGACAAAAATGTGGTAGACAACCGGGCACAGGAGGCATTGACAGCAGCAATGGCGAAAATTAACGCTGCGGTTCCTCCATCAGAGGCTACCGATAGTTCTGGTACGGTCTCAAGCAGTGGCGAAGGTCCTGCGGCTACTACCCAAACGCCTGCTGCAGCTGTGAATATGCTGGCCATGGCGACAATGTCTACATACTCGGCTATCACAGCAAGCCGCGTTATGCCTGCCCTTGGTCTGACGGATGCCCCCATGGCGCCATTGCAAATGACAGCCGCCCAGAGGGCAGAGGAATTTGTGCAGAACCAGACCGCTTCAATGCCGCCGGATGCGTTAAATGAGCAGGGCTTTATCACAGATATGTCCCAGTTGGGTGCATTTCAGATGTTCCAGCAGCCTGCAAACCTGTCCGCAGGTGGTGCGGTCGCTGCATATAATGCGATGAAGGCTGTTTCTCCACAAACCGCTCCATCCTTTGCGGATATCATTTTTGGAATGGAAGAATATGGCGCGGTCCAGTCGCCCAATGGTGTATTCTCTCCAGGCATTTCGGATTTCCTTGTGAAACAGGGATGCAGCGTACAATATTTGATGCCAGGTGAAACGGCCCCTGCAGTTCAGAACAGCAGTGTTATAGGTATGTCGCTAAATCAATCCATGATGAACTATGATGCTGTTGGGCTCAACGGTAGCCAGGAACCAATGTCTCAGTTCGCACTCGCAGTCATGCCGCAGCAGTTGGAGGGTTAAAATGGAACACTACGATGAAGAAATTCTGAAGGCTCAAAAAAAAGCCGAAAGTGTGGAGAAGGCCCGACACTCAGCAAAAACCGTGGAGGAGGAAAAGAAGCAGTCGATATACGACGATCATGTCGAGATTTTCCGTATCCCCACCAAGTTTGACGATTTAAAAGTCCTTGACGGACATGCTGTGATTCGTATGCCCGTGGATTTTGAACTACGCCCGGAAGCGGAAATTAAGATCATGTTTCCCTCCGGCAATCCGCCCCAGGAATTGTATGGGAATAGCTATTCTTATTTCATTGTGGCATTCAATTGGACGGCCCATGAGATGTCCGTTGAGGGCATCCCGGAACTGCTCCCGTTTGCAAAGCAACTTATGGAACGCATGGGCCCGAAAGCCCGTGTGATCAAAAGCGATATTAAGCAGCGTGAGAATGGCAACATCGGTGTAATGGAGGTAATAGCGAACGCTTTACAGGGTGTTAGCTATTCATATATCTTCTACACCATTCTGGAGGGACGGCTCTTGATTGGAACCGTTATGTTCGACCGAAAATATAAGGAGCGGTTGTTACCAATAGCAGAGGAAATCGTCGGTTCTTTTTCCCCTGTTGAAGAAGGAGCGTCAGAATGAGTGCAATTACATATGACACGATAAAAATCGTAGGGGTTCCCTACTCCAAGCTGTTAAGTCTGGAAATCACCCATTTCCCCAATCAGCACGGCACAGCCAAAATGACAGGCTTGATTCCCTATGCTGACGCAATGGAATTTACGCAGAGGGTCGATGAGACATTCGCCATTGATATTACTACCTCCGCCGAGGGGCAGCCGTCGCAGCTGTTCTATGGCCTGGTAACGAACTTGGTTCATGAACGGCAAAACGATTATGCTTTCGTCACCATTGAGGCGAAAACCACCAGTGTTTCCCTGGATGTTGCGCCCGCAAATAAGACCTATCAGCGTACAACCATGACCTACGGACAGGTCTTGAGCAAAATGATTGGCGGACGAGGCACGATCACAGTAACCGCTACAGATAAGCAGACGGGCGCCTTTATCATCCAGTGCAATGAAACAGACTGGCAATTCACCATCCGCATGGCGTCGGCGCTGAAATCGCCCGCCTGCGCCAGTATTACCGCAAAAAAGCCGTTTATCTATGTGGGCCCGCCGCCCGCCAGCAAATCAAGAACGATCACGGCGGTGGAGTACGATACCGGTAAGGAAGTCAGCGAATACAGCCGCTTTTCCGCTGTGGCAGGCGGCGGAGCAATGTCTTCCGACTTTGGCGGTGATGTCGTAACATCCTTTGACTATGCCTATATGGGAGATGCCATATCTCTCAATGGCAGCACGCTTTATGTACGCGGTGTGCAGGCCTATCTGGAGGATGGAACTCTGGTATGCAAATACACAGTCGGTCGCAAGACCAGTTTCGCGGCTGCGCCCATAGCCAACGCGCAGGCGGCCGGCAAAATCATGACTGGAATCGTGCAGAATGTGGAGATGGACAAGGTGCAGGTCTTTTTCAACTCCATTGACGCTTCGTATGATGGCGGCGGCGACTGGTGGTTCCCCTACTCAACCTCCTACTCATCGCAGGATGGCAGCGGGTGGTACAGTATGCCGGCTGCTGGTGACGAGGTGCGGGTGTTCTTCCCGTCTGGCAACGAGGGGGAGGCGTTTGCAGCCTGCTCCATCCAGGTCAATCCCGGCGAAAGAGTTACGGACAAGATCTGGAGCGGCCCTAATGGGAAAAAGATCCTTTTAACTGAGGATGGGCTGATGATTATCGGCAAAGAGGCAAAACTCTTCATCAACCTCATGGACGCAACAGGGATCGAGATTATTTCGGATAAGAATATCACCATTACCTCGGCCTGTAATGTCAATATACAGGCCGGCGATACGGTGAATATAGTGGCAGAGAACCATATCCTATTGGGAACCCAGGCTTCCTATGTGGATATTCGCAACGAGGGAATTACGATGACCTCGCCCAATGTTATTTTGACATAGCAATAGAAAAGCAGGAAAGGTGCGCAGCTGAATGGAGCGAGAAAAAGCCACACAGAAGTTCCAAGAACAATGCTTTGTGCCGTTGTTCACTGAGTGGACGCAAACTGTGACTGAGCAATACGGCAAAGACTATGAACGGGCGGAAAAGCTGCTGCTGGCCCACGGGAAAAGCTTCTTGGCAGCACTTGCCAAAATGCAGGAACGGATGGATTGCCAAATATGTATTCTGACATTCTCAGTACTGTGGACCTCTCTGCTGCAGGGTAAGCCTGCTATATTGATCGAGGCATACGAAGACATTCCTTTTGGTTCTGATCCTGTTCTGAGCGAAAAAATTCCCGCCCCCTGGCTTTTTTATGGTTGGGCCGACTTCATTGATGCGCTCGAACGCAAGTGCGGTGAATTGGCGCTAAATACTTATATCCGCCCTCCAGAAATCAGGGCAAAGGCGCTTGAAGCGGCGCAAAATATTTTGATTACCTATTGCATGATGATGAAGGCGCATTTGCGTCAGCTTCCGCAGTCTGAGGAGTGGGCTGCTGTGCGGAAACAAATATTTTTCTTTGTTTCTGCGGGTGAGTATATGGAACGTCAACTCCCGTTGCTGGGTGAACGGCCAGAACTCGACTTGGCCTACTTGGAAAACGGAACAGATGCACGGTTTTCCAAATTCAAAGACTGCACCTTTGCAGAGCAAACCTTTACGGAGCTGTTTCTAACAGATAGCAAATTCTATCATTGCACATTTCGGAATGTTGTCTTTGAACAATGTGCGCTCTGTGATGCGCTTTTCGTTGATTGCACATTTGAAAACTGCACCTTATCGGACCTGAGCATAATGGGAGCTGAGTTTTACGCAACGCGATTTACGGACGTTAGATTCAGCTGCGTATGGTCTGACCTTGGACAGAGCCGTGAAAAAAAGGATTGCGTGTCGTGTGGGCAAACTACCTTCACAAATTGCCTGCTTGAGCGCGTCCAGTTTAACGATTCAAATCTTGGCAGTACCCAAATTGGTTCATGTCAGTTCATTGAACTATCCGCAGACAACAGTGTACTCTGCCCAACCCTTCAAAATCAAATCAGCTCGGAGGAGGGGTGAGCGATGAAGTCTTTTGAATATTTTTGGCTGAAGCCGGACGCATCTTTGAGCAACCCAATTAAGATATTTCATTTTGCTGTGGAGGGGCCTGTAACAACGGGGATGGTTATCGATCCTAAGAAAATTCCCAAACATCAGGTTGCATATTTCGAGTACTCTCCGCAGATGGAAATCTGCGATGTGCTTTTCCAACCAACGCTCCTGATTGAAAATAAGATGAAGCGCCTTTGGGGCTTATACGAATCGCAGATGAAGTTTAAAAGCGTCCAGGTATTTGCAAACGACCCCGAGATAGATGTTTCTCCATTATATTGGAGTCCAATGCTCAAATCGGTAGATTGCATGGATCAAGAAACCACCTTTTATTCCAATGGAATGCTTGAAAATCTGGTCGTTCGGCTCAGATCTGTTCAAGCACACCAGATATTTCAGGTTGCAGGGCCTGTTGAAAATGTGATACTGGTTTCTCTGCCTGTCGCGGAAAGTATGCTGCGGCGGGTTACGACCGGATATGACCTGGTGCCAGTCAACCTGGTATGACTGACTGATTGGAGCGATGGGTTCCCTTGATCTGGATGCGGTAAAGGAGAATCGCAATGGCACGATTTCAACTGGCATCAAATGAAACTTTGGTGGGTAGTGGCCCCATGTCCCTTAAACAGAAGTGGGGGCTCTCTTCGCGGATGTATCAGGGTACTATCTATGTAACAAATAGAAGAATATGTTTCCATATGTCCATGTCTGGCACAGTCCTTATGGATGTTGCTTTACCTGAAGTCAAAGGATTTTCTGTCAGCCGGATATTGTTCATTACCGCGGTGACCATCCACAGCCGTGCCGGTGAGCAGTATACACTTACCGGGTTCCCCGCCAAGAAATTGCAGCGGTGGCTTTCGCAGCTGGGTGTTCCCTGCTTTAAGTAATACTTTTCAACGTAAAGGAGCACCTACGATGAACTGGAAAGATAAGCAGTCCACACTGCGCTTTCATCCGCAGACACTGATTGGCTTGATTGCCTGCCTTTGGATTATCATGGGTTCTTTTCCAACCGGGTGGCTCTATGATATTGGGGTGGGGACAGGCGCCGAACAGGGGCAAAAACCCACCAGCGACGTTTCTCAGCTACAGGAGCAAGACGATGTTGAGCAGCTTTTTTGGAAACAGGAACCCACGACGGTAGTAGGTCGTGAAATTATCCCTTGCCCATTGGTACGTTTGAGGGATCTCAAACAGGAAGGAACGCATTACACCCGTGGACATGGTATAAAGAAGACCGTAAACGTCCCGGAATACTGTGTGTTCTCATACCCGCTCAATATGTTCCATACGGTCAGCCGCTGGTTTTTGACTGGTGCGTTTTATAATAGTTACCACCTTCTGGAGCTGGAGGATGGCTCCTATATCTGCGTGTATTTTGACGACTACCTGCTTTATCAGAATCTGCTGAACGGGGAAATTGATTATCCAACCGGCTATATCCGATACTCCACGACCGAAGAGCGGCGAATGCTGAACCAGATGTCCGAAGACTATGATGTAAACCCTGTCTATGTTTTGGATATGTACCGTTATGGTAAGGCCTCATGGATGGTTGACTTGGTGGTGCGGCTGATTATCACCTTTGTAGTTGTAATTACCTTCCTGGCCATAGAAAAGATAGTTAAGCGCAGACTAGCAAAACTCTTGGAGGTACGGCGTTATGAGTGATGTACTTGATTTGGGCCATCTGTTAGTTCAGGCATCATTTTCATACCATATCATAAAAAGCATCTCTACTGCGGAGCTGGTGAATGAGCATGGGCAGTTGATGCTTCGTTTGGTGCTGGACGGCTCACAGCCCTCTGATTTCAGCAAATTGGAGCAGTCGCCGATTGAGGTTCTGGACTTTGAGGGCAAGAAGGTTTTCTGCGGTATTTGTACCAATTTCAAGTTGGAGCAATTTACACAGTATGCCGAGTTGCTGGTAACAGCACAGACACAGTCCTACCTGGCGGACATCGAGCCGAAGTGCCGTACATTCCAGGATCCTGGCAAAACACTGAAGGATATTCTGACGCCGGTTCTAAGCCCGTATGGTGCGTTGCTGACGTTTGAGCAGGACCCGCCTGTTTCCCAGATGATCTATCAGCAGAATGAGACGGACTGGGCATTCGCGCGACGGATTGCGAACCAGTTTGGGCTGAGCCTGTTTGTCAACGCAAAGACGAGCGGTTTCCAAATCAGTGTAGGGGTTGTCCCCTTCTCAATGGACAGCTCCAGCGATATCCCGGATGATGTTATCGAAAAAGATATTTCTGCGCTGCGGCTTCATCAGCAGACAACGAATCCGCAGTTGATGGCGTTTGAAATGGAGCGGCGTGGCGGCCCAGTGGCTAATTTGTCCTTGGGTGTTGGTCACTGTGTCCAGAAAAATGGCCGCACTTTTATTATAGTCAAAAGCGCGATCACTTCGGCGTTTGGAACGGTATACAACAATGTCACCTATACAGGGATGACCGGTGCATTGCCGGTCCCGGCCCAGGCGCCTACTGAGGACGAGGCTCCTGTTGGCAATACAGATGTTGCCCAAGGGCGTACTCCCGCATTACATAGCAGCAATGTGATCAGCGGCAAGGTGCTGGATGTTTCCGGCAGCTATGTTAAGGTGCAGTTTGACGTTGATAAAGATAGCAGCGGCGGAACTCGGTGGATCCCATATGCCAGTTACCTGAGTGACTGCGTATATGTTATGCCGGATATTGGAGACACGGTTTTTTGCTACTTTGAAAATGATGGGACCTTCGTCTGCCTTGGCAGTAAGCACGTTGACATTACCCGGGACGACTTCCTGCGCCCAGAAGAGAAGGTGTTGACCTCCAAGAATCGGATGATCAAGTTCAAAGGCGCTGAACTGGATATCACTGGCTGCCGGAGTGAGATGGACGGCAAGGGCGGTATGCAGCTTAGAGTCGTCCTGTCTGACGAAGAAGGCATTGAGATCGCTGCGACAAAGGATGTCTATTTCAAGGCGGATAAGAGCATTTATATCCAAGGACTGGTTCAGGATGCCGACAATCCGCAAAAGACCCAGGAGATTCTTCAGGAGCAAGGCGTGCAGGCGAATAACTTCCTAAGTGCTGAGACTGCAGGCTCAAATTATCATGCCGCTCATGGCGGCGCACCCAGCGATCCCTCTGTGGTGGAGGCTGGCATTGAGGCTATTGGAGCTGTCGGCGGAGCAGTTTTTAATGAAATTGCTTCTCCAGTGAACACGTTCCTGTCTTGGTTTGCACCACCTGCCCCCAGTGGTGGTGGTGAAGGTGACAAGGACGAAAATGACATTGAATTTAAAGATGTTGAAACACAAGAAGTTGCTATCTTTGGCCTGAACTGCTGTATGCTTCAGGTGCAGGAATGCTACCTGATGATTGACAATGCCAATATTTTCGCTCAATGTACGGAATTTCACCAATTGGGCTTTTTCCGTGGCCGTACATATGATTTGCTGCAGGAGAATACCAATACTTTTCTGGATAACCTGTTGGATGGTGTCCAATTGGCATTGGATATTGTCGGTATTGTCGGCAGTCTATGTGCTCCGCTCAATGTCGTGGCCAGTGCGGCGAACGCCGCCATCTCCTTCTGCCGCGGCGATTATGCCGGCGCTGCCGCTAATCTGCTGGGCTGCATTCCGGGCGGTTCCGCTCTTGGTTTTGCTGGGAAGGTTCTGGGAAAGACTCAGAAATTCAAAAAGATCCTTGTGGCGCTGGAATGGTTCGGTAAGATATCCGACTTCATTGATAATATCCAGCTCGTTGTGGGCGCACAGGATGCACTGTACTCGATAGGGACGTTCTTCTCTGTTGTGTTCAGCAACGCCTCTGGCCAGGAAAAGTGGGATGCTACTTACAATATGCTCAACAATATGAAGGGGTATATTGGTCCTGCGATGAAGGCGGCGGACGCCCTTAAACCCAAATCAGGGGATGCCCCCGACGGCCCCGAGAACCGGCCCACTGATGATGGCGACGGCGATGGTACAGGTGCAAAAAAGCCGCAGCCCCCTGATACCGATGCTCCTGAAGTGCCTCAAGAAAAGCAGAGTTCCTGCGGCGACCCCATTGACATGGTGACCGGCAGCCAGCGGATCAGGAATACCGATTTCATTGTAAAGGATATCGGTGAAGACTTCCAGCTAGTACGTGTCTATGAGTCCTGCTATGAAAACAAAGGCGGCATTCTTGGCTCCAGATGGTTTTTGAGTATCGAAACACGGGTGTGGGTCAATGGCGAGACGGCAACGGTGGTTTTACCGGATATGCACCTGGAGCACTTTGACCGTACTGAGGATGGCCGCTGGCACAACAACAAGACAGGAAACGGAACCTATCAGTTGAAAGAGACGGACGCCGGGTTCTGCCTGCATATGGTGAAGGAGAGAAAGCAGTACCAGTATGATACTGCTGGAAACCTCCTCATGATTACCGACCGCAACAATAACCGGGTGTGGCTCCGCTACTTGGGCAACACCCTGCAGCGCATGGAATTTTCCAGCGGCCAGGTGCTGGAGTTTGCCTATGAACAGGGCAAGCTCGCGTCCATCACAGACGTGATCGGGCGAAAGATCTGCTATACTTATGACGGTGAACTGCTGACCAGCACCCGCCTTGCGGACGAGGGCACGATCCATTACGCCTATACACCGGAGGGCTGGCTCACATCGGTCATTGACCAGAATGGGCACCAGTATGTCCGCAATGAGTATGACTTCTCGGGCCGCGTGACACGCCAGTTTCTGGCCACCGGCGAAGAGTTTGTTGTGCTCTACGATGACAGCAACCGGACAACTATTTTCCAGACGGTTGGCAAGGATGACCGCACTTTCTTCCACTACAATAAGGACGGTCTGGTGGAGCGGACTGTATACCCCGACGGAACTTCTGAAGATGTGCGCTTTGACAAAAATCAAAACGTCATTTGGGAGCGGGACCGAAACGGTGGGGAGCTTCATCGTGTCTATGATGAGGACAGCCAGCTCTTGGAAGAGCGTCTGCCCAATGGCTTGGTGGTCAACTACGCCTACGATGAAAACGGGAATCTGATCCGGCAGTGGGATAACAGCGGTCGGGATACCAGCTACAGCTATGATAAGTATGGCAACCGCACTGAGATGCGGGTCGTTCTGGGCGGAAACCAGTACAGTATATATCAGTTCCTCTATGATACGCACGGGCGTATATCTGAGATTATTGACCCGAACGGAAATACTCTGCGGTACAGCTATGAGGGGATGTCTCCCGATCCGGCGGTTGTAACGCTCTCCGATGGACGCAAGATCCAGTACAGCTATGACCGTGCTGGCCGCTGCATGTCTGTCCGCAATGAGTTTGGAGAGCGCCGGTACAGCTACAACAACCTGGACTTCATGTGCCTGATGATAGACCCCATGGGCCACCATACCTCCTGGGAGTTTGACCGGCTGGGCAACCTGATCCGCTTCCTGCGGCCCAACCAATACGACCACGCCGCAGACGACCAGATGGGTACGCACTACCACTATGACGCCATGGACAAGCTGGTGGCCACTGTGGACGCTGTGGGCAGCGTGCTGGCTACTCCCCGCGATCTCTACGGTAATATCCACAAGGAGATCAATCCCAATACCTATGACCCGATCACCAGGGATGGTGAGGGCATTGTCTATGACTACGACGCGGAAGACCGCCGTATCCGCATCCGTTACCCGGATGGCGGTGTGGAGCGCATTTTCTACGATGCCAACGGCAATATCGTCAAGAAGGTCCAGCCTACAGACTATGACCCTGCGGCGGATGACGGCCCCGGGTATGCCTATGAATATGACGAGGTCAACCGCCTCGTTCAGATCACCGCGCCCAATGGCGTGGTAGAAAAGCGGTATGTCTACAACCTGCGCGGCGATATCGTCAAGCTGATCGATGCCGCAGGCTATCTGTCTGGGGACAGAGATGAAACGCGCATTGGCACACTGTATCGCTATAACTCTGCTGGCTGGCTGATGGAGAAGCGGGAACCGGTTGATAAGGGTTCGGACGGCTCCATCCGCTATCGGCTGACCGAGTACCGCCACGACAAGGCCGGCAATGTGATTGAGGAGCGGCGCTATCAGGATGGCCAGACTGTAGAGAGCGCAGCCGGCCCTGTCCTCAGTATCTTCTTTGCCTATGATGAAAACAGCCGTCTGGTGCAGGTCAGCGACTCTACCGGTGCGGCGGTGGAATACGGTTACAACAGCATCAACCAGCGGACAAAGGAAAAACGCCGCCTGAGCGATGGGCTGTATCAGATCTTCCTCTGGAAGTATGACGCCGCGGGCCGTATGGTGGAGCAGTCCAGCTCCATTGACCGCCCTGACGGCGGCCAGGGCTTTGCCACCACCACATACAGCTATGATAAGAGCGGCAACATCACCCGTATCCAGACTGCCACCGGCGGCGAGATTCTGCGCGAGTATGACGCAGTAGACCGCCTCATTGCCGAAACCCATCGTGAGAAGGCCAGCGGAATCCACAACCGCACCCTGTTCTCCTATGACAAGGCGGGGAACCTTGTGGGCATCACCGACAGCTTGGGACGGCGGACGGTGATCGAGTACGACCTGCTCAACCGTGAGATCCGCCGCATTGAGAAAGACGGCAGCGTAACCCGCAGCTTCTACGACGGCAACGGGCGGCTCTCCAAGGTGGTACGGCCCAACCAGTACAATGCCCAGGCCGATGACGGCGCGGGCTACCAGTACACCTATAACCACAGGGGCCAGGTGCTGACGGTGGTCGGCCCGGATGGCCATGTGCTGCAGACCAACACCTACGACGCGGACGGCCGCCTGCTCCAGCATCTGGACGGGCTTCAGAGCGGCGCGGAGTTCTGCTACGATCTGGCGGGCGACCGGGTCAAGATACAGACCCGCGGCGGCGCTGCCCAGGAGCTGGAGTACGACGCACGGGGCAACATTGTGGGCGTGGTGGACGGCAACCAGAACCGCACCACCTACCGTCTGGACAGCTGGGGCCGTATCATCGGCATCGCCAAGGCCGATGGCTCCACTGAGTTCTACTCCTATGACTGCGCCGGGAACATGGTCAGCTCCACCGACGGCGAGGGTCACACCACGCTGTATGAGTATGGCCGGGCAGGCAAGCTTACCGCTATCCAGGACCCCACCGGCGAGCGGGAGCTGTACGGCTATGACGCCGAGGGCCGCCTGGTGCGTAAGACCGACCGCAACGGCGTGACCGTGGAGTTTGGCTACAACCTCTATGGCGCTCCCCTGTTCAAAAAAGTAAAAGACGGCGCTCTGGGTGATTTTTACGAATACACCCCGGAGGGCTTATTGAAGTGCGCCATCTCCGCCGGAATGCGGTACGCCTATGAGTATGACGCACTGGACCGGATGATCCGCAAGTCCGCCAGCGGCCGGACGCTGCTGGCTCTGGCCTATGACGGCAATGGGAACAAGATCCGCCAGACCGACGTGGCAGGGAAAGTGACGGAGTTCGTCTATTCTCCCCTTGATTTGCTGACCGAAGTTTGGGATGATGGGCACAGGCTGGCGGCGTATGAGTACAACGCCGATGGCACCATCCGTGCGGAGTCCCACGGTCCGATCCAACGGCAGTTCCAGTACGACCTGGACAAAAATCTCACCGGCCTGCTTGTCCAGTCCGGCGGAGAGCTGCTGGCGGAGAACCAGTATCTCTATGACGGCAACGGCAACCGGACGCTGAAGCGTCAGCTTGGAGGTGATACCCTCTATCACTATGACCCGCTGAACCAACTGAAAAAGGTGGAGTATCCCTCCTACACCGAGGAGCTGTTCTACGACAAGGCGGGCAACCGCACACGCAGGATCGCCAGCGGCGTGGAGGAACTGTACCAGTACGACCCCCGGAACCGGCTGACCGCCTTCACCAAGGGCGGCGTCACCACCATGTTCCAGTATGACCACGCCGGCAACCTGCTGGCGGACGACAAGGCCCGGTACAGCTACGACGCCTTCAACCGCACAGAGAAGGTGGAGACCTTTGACGGCCATATCCAGCTTAACCGCTACGATGCCGAGGGGCTGCGGTATGAGATGGAGGAGAACGGCAATCTGGTGCAGTTTATCTTCAACCAGAACCGGGAGGTCGTGACCGAAGAGGATACCAGCAGCCTGAACCGCCTGATTCGGGGCACGGAGCTGATTGCGGCCAGCTCCAGTGCCGACAGCGCCCGGACGTACTACCACTATGTTTCCGATGAGATGGGGTCAACCACCCATATTGTCGATGAAGCCGGTGCGGTACAGAACCGCTATGAGTATGACGCATGGGGGAACATCACGGCCCAGGAGGAGGCCGTTTCCAATCGGTTCAAGTTCACAGGACAGCAGTGGGACCCTGTTACACAGCAGTATTATCTGCGGGCTAGGTTCTATAACCCGGTTATTGCGAAGTTTACACAGGAGGATACCTATCGGGGTGATGGGTTAAATCTGTATGTATATTGCGCAAATAATCCGGTTTTTTATGAAGATCCTAGCGGATTTAGAAAGAGCAAATGTTATAAAGATGCTTATGAAAAATATGTTTACATACTAACTCAACAATACATAGACAAAGGCTATTCCGAAAAAAAAGCAAAAAAACTTGCAAAGAAAAATCACAAAGATGAAATTCGAACAGCAGCTAACGCCATAGTGGAAGAAAACAGGCGTGGAAGTGTTTGGAAAGATGGAAGTCAATTCCCAGATCGCACACTCAATGCGCAGATGGAAGCACAATATGTTGCTGCAGTTATGAACCGCCTAGAATATTACGGCAAAATTGAACCCAAAATGTATGGTGCTGTGACTGTATTGACACATTCAGACGGCTCTGTTTCTGTCGGATTTTCAACAGAACATCTGGAAGCATATGCGGAAAACACAAATGTAGCATATGTATTACATAAAGAATTGATTCGCCTAAATAATGAACGGCACGCACAAGGTGTTAACTATTCCAAAGAATATGCTGTTTCTGGCATAGGTATGCCTTTAAATCGGTTGGATAACTGTCCAGGAGCAGCTCTTCAACTAAATCGATGCGCGGAACCAAAAGCGATGGAGACTGCACATTCCAATAAGTATGCAATTACTGGTGGCGATACGGTTTGGAGAGGGGGTCCTAATGAAAAGGGGGAAATACCACATTCAACTGACGAATTTAGAGATCCTAGATTGATCTATGTATATGCCCAAATGGAGCCTTGTACTCAATGTCAACATAATGTAACAAACTATTACGAATACGCAACGGAATCATAGACAGATGATCTAGCACAATCCCACCTCTTTCTTTTCTAGCTTAGTTGCCAGTTTGTCTTTGCATTTATTTACTTACTATTAATCGTATAATAAAAAGGATGTGACTTAATCTCATGCAATACGATTTTCCATCGCTATTTGTACATCCACCAAATTCAGAGAGAGAGCTGTTTAGCAATATTAATCGATATATTTCATTGTTTGAACCGATGGGGAAGTTGAAAATAAAACCTGCTCCCCCAAAAGATATTCAGCAACTAGAACAAATTGTTATAAGCAAATTTGGACAGGCGATCCCGTCTTCTTATAAGGCTTATTTGGAAAGAATGGGGGAAGAAGATGGCGGTTTAGTCTCACATGTTATGGATTGTGATTTAGAATATTGGAATTATTTTAAAGGGTACAACATGGCCCGCGGTGCAAAGCATAAGATTGATGATGTTAAAATGCGAGTGCATATAGAACATATTTTAAACAGTTCACCCGTCGCACCACCGTTCTGGTATTTTTATTACACCATGTTGACTGGAGTTGGATGGGGGTTTTCTTCCGAAGGAACTCCCCCCGATCAAATTGTTGAAACCCATGGCAATCGTTTCTATTTCTCACACGACACATTTACAAAACTGCTGTTTTATTGTGCATATATTTTTGTGGAAGATTATGTAGACAATCATAGTACAGTTTTGGGATATGGCGTAGACAGTATGGATTTTCTTCCGTGTGAGACTGAAGGTTCTTATTCAATACGGTTTCGTGCAGAATGTCCTAAAGAATGGTTAGCTCCTGGACACGCCCCATTAGTAAATTTCTTGTCAGAGATAGAGACACAATTTTCGATTGAAGAGTGCTGGTTCAGTGGAAATAAAGAATTCAATTTGTTTGATGCTAAAGATGATATTACCAGCATAAACTATTCCTTTTCACGTTATGTTGGGGTTCATGTACCATCCAACTTAGCAATCCGCATAAATTATATTCAGTCTTATGGTCCAGAAGTCTTGGTTAGCGTTCTGTGTCAAAATGTTTGCTACGCTAAACAAATTGTGGACTCAATTTTACAACAAGTAAAGTTGAAAAAGGGCTCATTCAGAGTTCTGTTTATTGATTGAAGCATGGCTCATTAAAATATTTCCCTGTGATATATGTATGACCTATTTGGGGAATCGCTAATGGTAGCTGCATACAAAGGGCAGTCCCCGGCGATGGGGCCTGCCCTGCCTTTAATGAACAAGAAATATTTACGGGAGGTTCGTTTATGGACTACTTAGATGAACAAATCTTGGAGCTCAAGCGTCAGCAGAAAAAAGAAAAGTATCAGAGCTTGGAAACGGGATTCTATATCCGTGACGAGCTGTTGGAATTTGAACGGGTACTGCTGGAGCCAATGGACCTCTCGATCATGCTGCCTACCACCTTTGTGACCATGCCGCAGTCTATGGTGCGGGTGAAGTACCAGTCGGAGAACCGGCCGCAGATCATCAAGACCAGTCTGGATACCAGCGTAAATTTTACCTTCAGCATCGTGCCCCAGCAGGTGCGGCCTGAGCAGCTGCGCTCCCTCGCCTCCCAGCTCAAGGCCGTCATCCAGCGCATGAACCCGGCAAATACCTTCTATGACATGAAAGACGAACAAACTGCCAGCCAGATACCCGTCTGCTGGTTTGATTATAAAGGCTTTGCGATTGACGAGCAGGTCTATTACATGATGTATGTCCTGCCTTGGAAGGACAAGCAGTTGATCCATGGCACCTTCAACTGCAAATACAACGATATGAACGAATGGAAAGAAGCGGCCCGGCAGGCAATCCTGTCGATTGAAACAAAGGAGGAGGAGCAAGTATGAGAGACAATCTGATTCATGTCAATCCATGCCAACTGTTGGACATTCTCTCCGTCAAGGGACATCAGCAGGTCAACGAACATGGGTATATCTCTTTTTCCGGCCATATCGACCAGGAGCAGGAGCAAAACTGTATTGCGATTGCCCAGCAGGAGAACCCCATCATTCAGGTCTCCATCACGGGCGAGAACGGCGAGCAGCTGTTGATCTTTGCTGGCGTGCTTACGGAAATGAGCATCAAGGTGGAGAACCAGCTGCGGCTGTTGAGCGCCACCGTTCGGTCTGGCAGCTATTTGATGGATCTGAATCCCCACATCCGGTCCTTCCAGGCCCCGCCGCTTACTTATAGCCAGGTTATCAATGTCCTGAACAAGCGGTACCAGGGTGCCTCTGTAACAATGAACGTGGGGAAGGATGAAAAGATCCCCGGCGTGATCCTGCAGTACAATGAGACGGACTGGGCCTTTGCCAAGCGCATGGCCAGCCGCTTCAATGCTGTGCTTGTTGCGAACAACCTGTCGGGGCGGCCCTTCTATGATTTTGGCCTGCATGACCATGCTCCCCGGGTGCGGATCGAGAGCAAAACATACGCCATCTCAAAGAATGTCGGAACCTATCTCTATAACCAGCGCAATGGCGTTGAGGGCCAGTCCGAAATGGATATGACCTATTACCGCTATAAGTCCCGCGAGGTGTATGTTCTGGGCGAGTGTATCAGCTTCAATAATCAGCCACTCTATATCAGCGCAATTGATACAGAGCTTGAAGGGGCGGAACTGTACCATACCTATACGCTGGCTCCCAAGGCCGGGCTGCAGGTTCCCAAACAGTATAACCTGGAGATGATCGGGAACTCCCTTTCCGGGAAAATTACCGCAACGCAGAAGGCTGTGGTGCAGGTGTCAATCGACAAGGATGAAAATGAAGAGGCCGGGGTGCGGTGGCTACCCTATGCCACGGTGTACTCTACACCGGACGGGACTGGCTGGTATTGTATGCCCGAGGTAGGAGACTCTATCCGCCTGTATGCACCCAACGAGCACGACGAGCAAGTCTATGTGGCCAGCGCAGTTCACCTGCCGCTTCTGTCTGGACCTGAGAGGAGTAATCCTGATTTCAAGTCTATTATGAATAAGCAGCGCAAGGAGATTTTGTTTACTCCGGGAACGCTCCTTATGACGAATAATAAGGGAATGTCAATAGAACTGTCTGATCAGGAAGGAATTAAGATCGTCAGCGATAAGGCCATTGTAATCCAATCTGAGGCTTCGGTAGATATTACCAGCACAACCTCCACTCTGAATGTCACAGCACCAGAACGGTTAACATTCCGGCAGGGAGGAACCGAGATGGATATGCAGAATAAGCTATTTTTCAAGGGGGCTCAGGTCCATCTGGATTGATTGGAGGGCGCGGATGAATCGGCAAGATGAAATTAACAAAGCTGCGGGTCAAGTATTGCGTGACAGAATGCAGGAAAACTACTTCAAGATTTTTGCATATTATAGTGACCACAAAGAAGAAATATTATCAGATCTCACACAGCAGATATCTTGTATGATAAATCAAGCAAAAATACAACAAGAAACACAAGGCAAACAACCGATACAATATGTCGCGGCAAACTTTTTGCTTAGCAGTGCGATTACTGGAAGTTTTGATTTTAAAATTTCACTTATGGACAGCCTGAGTTTCCTTGATCCCATTGAATGCTGCATATATTGGAGTCCAAAGTGGATATTTGCTCCTGCAGAAGATGACAAAACAAATCTATGGAATCAGCTAAGAAAGGAATATGTCCGACTTCGTCCCTTTGAATTAGATACCATTTGGAGGATATATATATATGCTTTCTATTATAGTATAACGGGCATGTTTTTTGCTGAAAATTTGAAAACAGCCGCAATCAATGGGGGCTTGGCACAGCTAGATTTAATACAGGAAACACAGTTTATTTTTGGTGGTCTTATGGATCGCTTTGCCGTGATAGACACATGGGAAAGGGGTGCATAAAGGTGAAATATTTCTTGTTAAAGACAGATCCTCAATTTGATACTGCGCCTGAAATAATCGATTGGTTTAAAAGAATTGATAGGAGAAATATTTGCCTTGGAAAATCTCATAACATTGAAAAGCGTCAGTTGTTTTTTATCAAGGAGAACTCTCATACAGTGTTTCCAGATGTCCTGTCATTCCCCTTTTTTATGGTTACAGAGGCCCTTAGGGATGTGATTCGGATGTATGAACCCAAGACAATCTTTAAAGAAATCGTGCTATTGGGCCATAAGTATGCCGAAACATGTACCTATTACCTGCCCATTTTAGAATATGTGGATTGCTTGGATCCGGCCAGCAAACTTACAAGGGATCGTAGTACAATTTTGGAGGGGATCATAAGTAGAAGAAAAGTTGATGACCGTAGTATTTTCTACCTTGCAGAGGTCAGAAATTTATACACAGTTGCGCGACTGGACATTGTTGAGAGTTTTTTGCGGCGAGGGGCAAAGGGCCTTAGCTTAAATGAGGTGAAAACGGTTCATGAAGAGAGATAGCGTTTTATATTTGCTACTCGCAATGTTACTACTATTTACGATGGGAGGATGTCAAGTGAATCAAAAACCGCTATGGCAGAGACTGGAAGATGCCCAGTACAACAAATACAAGCCGCGTCTGGATCGTATGCTGGAAAGATATGGAGATATGTTTGAAATGGATATATATGGGACAGTCACCTGCACAGACTCTGAATATAAAGATTGGCAGTTAGCCTGTAATGCTGGTGCAGACAATTTTGCAATTCGGTTACGGCGGGATGAGCTGGAGTTGTTTATGCAGAAAATTGCAGAACCAGTTTTGGGGGAATGTAAAGTTTATGTGGCTGATGGTAATCCCTCAATTTTGGGCATGGATGCAGAAATAGAAACTTTTTTCACCTATGAGTTTGATCTTGTTAAGTATGCTATTTGGGTTCCCTATACGGAAAACTACCAATCTCTTGCAGATGCGTTGATAGATGCCATAGTTAAGCTTAAATATAAGATTCATGTTGATCTCATGTTTGTGGAAGTGGAACACTATGCCGATGTATCCCGAGACTGGAGATATGGTATTCCAGATAAGTACAAGTACAGAGTAGAAATCTTATATCATGGAGATTATAAGATGGGTCCTAGTTACTATGGGAACTATGGAAAGATTTGGACAGAAGGAGAAGGGGTGAATAAGCAGTGAATTTAATCCCAGGTGTAAAAGCGTCAGATGAAATGCTAGTTTTGGAGCAGGTAACATATCAGTCAGCCCTATATCTTCCCTTGACCGATCAATCTACAGGAATAAAAGAAAACGACACCCTACAAAACGTCGTTAATAAAACTGTGGCTGCAATTCACAGTGGAGCACTACGAGAATACGATGAATCCACCCAGACTTGGGAATCCATTGAGGATTATGAAAAAAGGATTAGCGAATATCAAAATTACATCAAAGAACTGGTGGATGTTATTGATGCTCACCCTGAAATTGGGAAAGCTACAATTGGACATCTCAGTTGGCAGTCTGATGATCCCAATAGGGAGATTTTTCCTCCAAATGGAATGGTTGCCTGTACCTTTGAAAATGAAAAAACACGGCAGGACAGTATATGCTTTCGTGGTACACCTAGTGGCAGTTGGATTGACAATGCGAAAGGAATCACTGGTGTTTTAGATGCGGATTATTTGGAAGAGTACGAAGCACCAGATGGCACGATTTTGCACTTATCTCCAATGCAATGTGCCGCTTTACGGTATACAAAGCAGATATACGATGAAAACAGCGCTGATCACTCATGGATGGGGAGCGGTCATTCAAAGGGTGGCAATCTAATACAGTTAGCTACCATGGTTTTCCCCAATCTTTTCCAAAATACATATAGCCTAGATGGACAGAGTTTTCCAAAAGAAACTTTGGACGATTTATACCGCATAGACAAGGATGGTATAGGGCGCGGTAAAATTTTAGGAATTAATGCGGACAACGATTATGTGAACGGACTGGGTTTCAGACTTACATTACCTAACCAAACGCTTTTCTTGCAAACCCCTGAAATTGGGGCTGGTTTTAGTGCTAAACTTAATCACTATAGCATAGCTATGCTGAATAACGGCAATCTTGCAAACCGTGGCACCCCTGGCCCTATATCCAAAACTGTTAGCCGCATATCACAAGATCTCTTGAGTATTGAGGATACAGAGTTGCGGGAGGCTGTTGCCTTCCTTATCATGCAGAAACTACAAGAATCCCTTTCTGGGGAGGAGCCGGTAGACGGACAGGCCGGCTGGGACATCGCCGAAGACCAAACCAAAGCACTTGATCCCTATATTGAGCAATTTACTCTTGGACTTCGGTCACTGGTAAAGTTGCCAATACCGACAAGCACTAAGCTTGCACTTATTGGCGGCCTTGCCAGTACCGGTATTGGTGCTGCGGCCATTTATCTGAATCAGGATTATTTGATAAATTATTTGGTTAAAGGTGAGCCAGACGAAAATGCAGCAGAACAATTTTTGAAGGAACATGATTTTGAAACGGAGGAAGAAATTGCAAACTATCTGCAAGAGCATACAGAAAACGGAAAGATGGAGTATTTGGTGCGCGGAGCATTGCTCCGCTGTAGGCATGGAACCCATGCACGCAGATTAAACCTTCTGAAATGTCATGGGGTGTATATTACAACTCACCCTGTCGTTCATGAAGCAAATTGTGTAGCAGGGTTTGGCCCAGAAAAAGACAACATACCTTTTTTTGGTGTATGCAAAGCACCAATACCTCCTATTGTGGAAAGAGTTGCTTATACCAAGGACCGTCCCAGGGATCAGAATGGATGCCCTTGTGGAGAATCCCCTGGTGGTTTTGAGAGTGGGTGGAGATGTCAGCCCGAAATTGTTGGTTTGTGGAAAGACACTTACCCCAAAACTCGAATTGTTGACAATGGTGATCTGGATCATCATGACCGAGATCTTGTTACTAGCGGGGAGGAATTGCCAAAAGGCTATAGTGCAGTCACAACGTTGTCTTTTTTGGTATGTCGGTATGGCGGATTGATTGAGCCATACAACTCGGGACAGGATTACATAAGCGATGCAGCAGAGTTGGCATATGCACAAGAGCATAATCTACAGGATACCCAGGACAGCGCAATGCAGGAAGTCGGTGGTGAGGGCGATCCTCATGGTGAGTCCATCCAGGAAACGCCAAAGATTTTAAATGGGAAACAATTGAGTGAAAACGCTGGCTACATTATTGATGCACTGGCCCCTACTAGCCTGGATGGCAAAATCGTGAAGTTTGACTGGCATAATATAGAACAGCTTTTAGCTAGTGATTCTAAGAGTATGAATCCGGACAAATATGACGCACTGAACTATGTGTTTGGTCAGATGCACACCATAGATGACCTTCAAAAATTTATTAATCTTTGCTATACTGTGCCAATAGCCCCAGATTCTGGAGACAGCCAGCAAGATGACAATGTATATGCAGTTCCCAACGAAATTCTGACAAACATGATGGATTACTACGCATGTGAAAGTGAGAAAGGGACATTGGATCCAAGTATTAGATGCCAGGCAGAAATTCTGGGTGCAATTGCTGAGTGCGGCACGAGAGTATATATCCCTGGTGAAAGCTGTGAATCACCCATTTTGTTGGAACGAGATGGCTTTGATTACTCTGTTACTATTCCAGCGGAGGAACCTGGTAAACCTGCAGTTGTAAAGAAAATTGTATCTGATAAGAGTATGATAGAGGAAAATGGATAGAGAACCCTTGCACAACGTCCAAAACCATATAAATTGGTGTTGGGCGACTGCAGCAAAAATTGTTGGCGTAGAATACTGTCATCGGAATCGCCTTCCAATCCATGCTGGTATAAATATTGAACATGCGAACACGATTCGAAAGGATTGCCAAGGGTTGCGGCCTCAAATCTGCGGATTATGCAAAGGGATGCTTACAGTAGATGCTATGCAATTAGATATTGTTGAGCACGCTAAAGATACCTATCGAAATCCCAGTGGTAATTTGCCAGAAGATGATGAGGGCAAGGCCCGGGCGCTACGCTACATAATAACGGGAAACCCGAGCAGTATATCCCCTGAAATAGTAACCATAGGGCATTATTGGGACGAACAGGGATTACTGGACAGTTCGCCGTCCTTAATTGATGAGGCAATACGATCAGGAACCCCGTTTATAGGTAACTATCAGCGACAAGATGGAACATTTCATTCTGTTGTTCTGTACCCAATGTCATCATCGAAGTTAAAACTATTCGATCCATGGGATGGCTTCCAAGGGCAGTTCAGCATATCACAAATTTTTAGGAGCGGATTTCTGACAAATCAAGGCAAGGGTGTGATTCTCTGGATTCAGTACATAAGACCAGAGTAACCTTATCCGTAGTGAGGTGACATGAGAATATGGCAGTGGCAATAACACATGAAAAAATGCAGGTATGTGGTCCAGTAAAGTTTACTCACATTTTGGACCTGTCTTTCAGAATGCGTGCAAATCAACATGGAGTGATGTACTTGCAAGGGTACATAAATGCTGATTCTGCAGCTACAGACTGTCTCCAAGATTTTGAGGGTCAAGATTTTTGTTTATTTACATTGCATGAGCCAACGGCAAGGGAGCGAAAACCAACATTCAGAGGGACGGCAGATAAGTTCCAAGTTATGCGTAGGGGAGAAGTATTCCTTGCTAAAGGAAAGATTATCGGTGCAACAGCAGAACTTGATATCACATTGAAAAGCAGGTCCTTTCAAAATGTGGATATGACATACCGACAAGTAGTAGAGGAGATTTTGTGTGATACACCAAATGCGTCTGCTGACTTTTCTGATATTGCAGATCAGACTATAGGAAAACCTCTGATTCAATACGAAGAAACCGACTGGGCGTTTATCAAGCGTCTTGCCAGTATGCTCGGGACGCAGTTGATTCCCGACACCACTACGCCGTTTCCAAGATTCAGTTTTGGACAAATCTCCAAATCCTCAAAAGAACTAGCTGCTGATGAATACGCATTAATTATGGACGAACGCTTTTATGAGTTGGGCAGTTCACTGGCAGGAGTATACAAACCGGACTTCTTTTGCTATTTGGTTCCAAGCTATCAATTTGTGCAATTGGGGGCACAGGCGGAGTTTAGGGAACAATCTATGGTCATATGCGAGCAAGACGCAGTTCTTCAAGATGGAGAATTACTCTATTCTTACAAAATGGGTCATGCTGGTTGGTTTAGCCAGCATGAGATTAAAAACAAGAAACTTATTGGGCTGAGTTTGCCTGGAACAGTTGTTGAAACAGATCATGAAATTGTGTGCTTGAAGCTGGATATTGATGAGGGGCGGAACGCAGGAACTTATCCTTTTTCCTGGATTCCAGAGAGTGGGAACATTATGTATTGTATGCCCAAGCGGGGTACAAGGGCAACACTCTACATACCTAGCCATAACACTGGTGAAGCTGTAGCAATCACTAGTCCGCGAACGAACGGAAACATCTGCGGCGATATGACTGACCCTCAAATGCGTGCTTTTACAACAGAGCACGGGAAAAGGATGCTTCTCTTTCCGCAAAGTATGACCTTTTCTGGTGGAATTCCGGGCGAGACTTTACAAATGAAGTTTGATGATATAAAATGTATGTCCCTGGAAAGTACACGGGCAATCCAAATAGTCGCCAAACTCCAAGTCGAGGTTACAGCTCCCAGAGTAACCTTGAACACACCACAGCAGTTGGGAACAAGCCGTTCGCCAATCCAAGCATCGGCCAGGATTGCCTTGATTGTGCCCAAGGGAACAGGAGGCGGGAATCCCCCCACCGGCGGCGGGGACACCGTCATGTTCATGGAATACCAATTTGACGCTTTGGGCGAACAGGGTATTTTATGCGGAACAGAATTTTGCACGTATCCTCCCTTTGATGACGAGCCCACTTCGTTTAATCTTGGAGGTTGGCTTCTCAATATTGCGATAGGAGTTGCAGTCGCAGCTGTGTGCATATTTGCATCTATTGCGACAGGAGGCCTTGTTGCAGCAGCTCTTGCCGGTGCTGCCATGGGGGCTCTTGCAGTTACAGCTACGATTGCCATTGAGGATTATCAGGACGGTGAAGTTAGAGGTTGGCAAGCTGCGGTCGGCCAAATTTTAGTTGGTGCTACTGCTGGGGCTGCTATTGGTGCAACTGGTGCTTACATTATGCCACATGGTGTTGCAACAATGGGCACGTTTGTCAAATTTGGAATGCTGTCGGGTACAACCATGCGTGTTGCAACTTCAAATGCAATGGAGCATATGGGTACGTTTGACCGGCTGTGGTATGCTTTTAATCCAACAAGGGTATTGGCAGATGGACTTATAGGTGGTGGGTTAGGAATTGCAGCCAATCGGTGGTTATTAAAAACTGCTTTCCCATCTCAAGAGATGGTTAACTTATATAATACATCACAAGATGCGCTTTTAGCTGCGCAGGCGGCTCAAGCTATAAGAGGCGAATCAACTGCACAATCAGCAAATAATCTTCCACAAAGCGTGGAGGAAGTAGATGACTATATAGCTAGTATGGGAGAGTCCATAAAATCTAATCCATTACGGCAAGAGTATGAAACCGCTGTCCAAAATCTTAGCAGTTACGAGAACCAATTGAGATGTCAAGGCCTTGGAGATGAGGAGATAGCTAGGCTCATGTACGAAGCGAGACGGAATCTTGGAATAGAATATAAAGATTTAACTCCTGAGTTGTTAAGAGAATACATATATGAAGTTAATATAAAACGGTATGGCGATCCTTTAGGAGGCTCGTTTGAATTCTTTGTGGATAAGTACTTTGGTGATTATTCAAAAATAATTGAGTCGGCCAAACACCCAAACCCAAATGTGGATAAGTTATTGAGTGGCTTTCGTGATTGGCTAATTAACAAATTGGGACTTTAGCGGGAGGGGTATTGTGGAAATAAAGTATATCAGAAATATGGATGATGTTTCCCTGTTGTGTCTATACAACTTGGAAACAGGGGAATATCAAATAAGAAAATATAGTATACCTCTTCCAGCGGAAGTAAGAACTGATATTGGTTTCTTTGCTGACGTTAATCATGATATTTTTGGGGTATGCTCATCAAATCATGGGCCAGTTTTTTTTAAGAATGCCGAAAGATTTTATTTGAAGCAAATTGCCTTTTCAATGGAACACCACAAATTGAATGATAAAACTGGGGAATTTTTATTTATTACAAATAATGAAGTGCGAATCGATGAAGTTTATTCAATTACAACCTTAGTCGATTATGATGTATGGTCGCAAGAAAAAGATGTTGATTTTTTTCAATGGTTGAATAATGCGGTAAAAGATGATATGTCCAGAAATAGGTTCTTCAATTATTATACCAGGTAGTTGACCATTGAAAAATCTTGCATAACTGAAAAACCAATAGTTGTATTATTTTTACCATCGGTGATTGCTTATTTCAGTTTTCATTAGAGCTGCAATGGGTGTAGTTGCTGTTGTAGTTGATACAAATAGCATTGAATTGGCATCTCAATATTGAGGTGCCAGGCCTGTATTCAACCGCACCCAGTAGCTTATTATCCGTTGTAACAACATACTTTAGGTTATAGGATTCAAAACACCCAATCAAAGTCCCATCGCACCATGGAATTGAAAAATCCCAATAAGTATCCTGATGCACACCAGCAAAAGAGTTCTGGAAAGCATTTTTCATCTGCTGGTATGTAAACCCCTTCAATGGTCTCTGATAAAGCAGGTGCTGCCTGTTGTCTGTGATGATCGCCTCCGACATATCATCCGCCAGATACATATGGCTGAACCCGCTGTCGTCCACGCTGTACCGATTGGTTATGGCTGCCTTGTGTCAGGCGAAGATTTCGTCCAAGGGTTGGAACTCCTTCTCCAACTTCAGCCTCCGGTTCCCATGCCAGGTATAGCACTTCGGCCGGAAAAACCGCTTCAGCTCTGGAAGCCGTTCCAGGAAGAAGCCCTTGGTCAACCAGTATTGCTGGAAGCCCTCTTCATCGTTTGAGCCGCCAAAACCGAAGTCACCGGTGGCATAGAGGAAGCAAAGTAGCGGAACAGCGTTTCATCCAGCTCTGGCATCAAGTAGTACCAGGAGCGAAGATATGCCCCATCGGCACCGCACCGGTAGTAAGTGCAGTGCGGTTTCACCGAAGGTTGCTCCTGCCCGGAGTGTTCCACGACAGCAACCTATACCTCCTCTCCCCTGTAGTGGCCGGCGGCCAAACGCTCATTTGAGCCTGCCTTTACCACAGTTGCCAGCGCCCCGCTCTCCAGCTCACATTCATAGCACTCATACTGGGTCGTGATCAGAAGCCGGCTGCCATCCTCATGGAAACACATATTCGCAATCGTCTCACCGGGTCGGGCAAAGCCAAGGGTTAGGGTATTGTGGGTGTCATCATAGCCAACCAAGTCAATCAGGTACTCAGGGTCATGGAAACAGAATTGTGCGTACAGTTTGGCTGGCGATCCCCGGAAGACGGAGACTCCCTTATGGCGGTGGACGAGGATGGCCAGGTCCTTTGCTGTATTGGTAAAGAATGCGGTGCAGTTGTGGTAGACACAGTTGTATTTCCGAACCAGGGTGTCGTTTTCCGTGTGCCACTCATAGGCGTTGGTGTCGTTGCCTACGATGAACCGATTCAGTGTGGAGACCACGGCGGTTTTTAACTGCAGCTCACCGCTCAGGTCTGAGTTTGGGAGCAGTTTTTCCACGCCCTCTATGGAGTAGGTCATCAGGATCTTCCCGTTTCCGTTCGCATCAATCACCGTGTCAAAACACACGTTGAGGTTATCCTAGCCAAGGGACAGACGCACTATGTCTGCGGCAAGCGGGCCAGCCAGTACATAGCGGATCCTGCGGTCCCGCTGTGCGAAGAGATAGAGTCAGGCCTGAAGTCTGGCGCCCAGGAGCGGAAAAACTTCGGGTTTTCGATCCCTCAGAAAATCTGGGAGAAAATCAATGTCTCGCGGTTTAGTATGCACGCTTGCGCTTCCTGCCCGGACAAATGCCTCTACTACCATATCCGTGACCGGCTCCAGTATATAGACGGCATCATCCTGTGCAACCAGGACTTCTTGACTTCGCACCTGCAGAAGATGAGTCGGATGCAACGCGGGTTGCTCTCGGAGCGGGTGGATCTCGTTGTTGTAGATGAGGCACACAATTTGGAGAACAAGGTTCGCAACGCAACCACGGTCTATCTCAGCCAGTGCGTGATTATGAACACGATCCGATCCGCAGTCAGAGAGGTCTCCGCTACGGACCGGCAGTATGTGCAAAGAAGCTTGGGCCCGGCGGAAGCAGCGGTCAGGGCCTTTTACCGGCTGCTTGGGGAACAGGTACAGCAGCAGATCATCGAGTCGGTTCAGGACATGAAATATGCCGACCGGTTTTTCTTTCGGAATAGCGATACCGCTATGGAGCTGCTTACGGCAATAAGTCTCTTGCGAAATTAAAACAAGGTGTAGGCAGGCTAATCCGTAATTTTACGGATACCGGGATCATATCTATCATTGACCCGCGTCTGAAGGACTCCAACCCGAAACCATACTGTGATGTCGTGTGGAATGCCCTCCCTATCTCCAATCGGACAAATGACATAAGGGAGCTGCGGGAATTTTATAATAATCTCCATCAATAAGGCGTGTTGGCCGCCCTATTGAGGTGGGCCGCAGGGTTGCTACTGCTCGCTATATTCTGGACGGCGCAGGTGTCCAGGTTCTGTCAGGTGCAGGGCCTGGGCATCTGCCGTTTCTGCCGGATGCCATCTTCGGTGCAGTGTGTACCTGAGTTTGAATAGATATTATACAAGGTATCAACTGAGTAGAGGCATTGATAGCGATAGTCGCACTTGGCCAAGTTCCAGGCAAGCTCCAGGTCGGTCTCCTTAACCAGGCGGTAACTCCGTCTCCGGCCAATATGCCTGCTGCTGACAGCGTATAGCGTGAAGTTTGCACCGGCGCTGCGAAGTTCAAGGAGTATTTCAAAGGCCAACAGCCCAAAAGGGGTAGTATAGTCGGCGATGAAGGTGGTGATGCCCTGTTCCCTTGCCCAGATGCAGGTCTTGCGGATATATGCGCGATAGCGCCTGGCAGTCAAAAAGTTGCAGCGGCGGCTGTGGCATCCACTGGTAAAGAGGATCGTTTCTTGCGGGACCAAAACTGGTTCGGAGTTCATATGCTCCTCATACTCATCCACCGCTTCCACTGCCAGTTGCCGGAGATCCTCCGATACTTCCATGCTATCGAATGCGGCGATCTGTGCGTCGATTTTCTTCCTATACTGAGGTGAATGCTTTATCAAAAATATGCTCAGCTTGGAGCAGGACTTGCAGAGCCAAAACCTTAGCCGTTTTATTTGCTGTACCATTACACACCATAAACCTTTCTTCATAAAATTGTTAGTTGCCTGATAGGACTGCCGTATCTATGTGAGTAGATGCGGCAGTCCTTTTCTCAATGTGGGCACAGCAAATCCCAAGCACATTGCTTTTGTAATGACAGTGATTGACACCAATCATGTCAAGCCCGACAGGCATAAACTTGGCTGGACAACCAGGATGGCGGGTTAAGGCAATGTATCGCAGGAAATTCTACTGGGCACTCTCATTATATATGCTATGGATAAGAAATTCCATCCATGACCGATGTATTTTTTACGCTATGGCAGGTAAAATATTAAGCCATAGGAGGTGGGCTCAATGGACAAGCTGGTGCAAGAGATGGGGAAGCGCATCTCAGCACGCAGGAAGGAGCTCCGCTTGACGCAAGAAGAGTTGGCGGAGAAAGCAGGGCTGACAAGCCAGACAATTTCCACCGCTGAGACGGGATCCAAGGCATTGCGGCCTGAGAACATAGCAAGGCTGTGTGAGGCGTTAGACACCAGCGCAGACTTCCTGCTGTTTGGGAAAATATCTGACATGGATTTGGGAATGATGATGAAAAACATCTCCGACCTTCCTCCAGCGCAGTACCGATACCTAAAAAGCATTGTGAACAGCTTCATTGCTGCCGTTAAGACTTCAAATAATGATAAAGGTGATAGCGACAAGGAACAAATTCCATAAAAAGACTGTGGTCACCCAAAATATGGGCGGCCACATTGATGCAGCGAGGAAAAAATATGTCAAACATACAGATTTCACCTACCAAAATGCGCATTTGTATGATATACTGAAGCTGAAAAGTTGCGGTGTGGACGGAGGAGGTGGTTTCAAGTGGGTGACCCGGTCGGCTTTTGGGCAAATCTTATTACGATCATTTCGGCCTTTAAGAATCCGGGAGATTTGGTGCGTGCATTCAGGGGCTTACATAGACGCCAAAAGATTCTGGTTGCTGCGCTTTTGATTGTAATAGTGGGTGCGGTCTTCCTGATCTGGGCTGGCTTTACCGGGGCGTTCACCCCTGCGATTACCCGGGTGATGCTCAGCGATGACGTTCTGAATATAACCACAGGGGACGTTGAGGCGCTGTCCGCAACGGTTCTATATTCTAATAATACAGAAAGCAGCGAGGTTCATTGGGCATCGAGCAATAAAGCTGTTGCCCAGGTCGATGATAACGGCCAAATTACCGCTGTGTCCGCGGGTAGCGCTACGATCACTGCGCAGGCTTCAAATCGGAAATCTACAATGAGCGCAGAGTGTATTATTACTGTTACAGATCCGATGAATGGGTACTCTATCTCAGTACAGCGCACAGCAGTAGAAAATTACGTCTATATCTATGTTCAGCCGGAGGACGGTGACGTTTCGCAGATTACCATCTACGCAAAGGCCCCTTCCGGCGTAGTGCATACCCCGAACATTGACAGAAACAACCTATATCGCATTCACACAGAGACAGGTATATGGACGATCTATGCCTCGTTAAAAAGCCAACGTGGCACATATGAGGCGAGTAAACCTGAAGACTTTGTAACCATAGAGGTAAATGACATTTCTCCTACTGATATGGATGCGTTGAGCGCTGGCTTACCGATTTTGTGGTAGACACGGATAAATTGGCCCATACAGAGCAAGATATAAACCAATCCGAAAAAAGCTTTGACCTGCGGCTGTGTGAAGGTATGGAGCAGGCATTATGTGGGCGGTCATCTCTGCGAGGCAGTGTTTAATGAGGCCGCTTATAAGCGGCCTCCCGCAGCGGTACCGCTGCGGGAGCATGAAGAATCATAATCAGATGCAATTCTACAATATTTCTTGGCACCAACAATCCTAGATAAATCCCATGGGCAGCGGCGTATCCAGACGGCCAGCAGCAGAGCAATGGTCGTCTCCAACACAGTGACCACAGATTGAAAGCGGGGTGATTGATGCATGATTATCTACTTGCAAACGATAGAAGATCCCGAGAATAGAGAAAAGTTTGAACTGCTTTATGAACATTATCGGTCATATATGCTTAAAATTGCGAATAAAATTCTGGAAAACGAATTTGACGCAGAAGATGCGGTACATAATGCCTTTGTCAGTATTTCTGAACATATGGAGAAGGTCTACGATCCATTGAGTCATGCAACGAAAGGCTATGTCACGATTATTGTAGAACGGAAAGCGATTGATATTTATCGAATGCGCAGGCATTTTGTGAGCTTGGAGAGCATCGAAAACGAGATTGGTCTCTCTTTTCCACCGCCGGATGACGATGATGTGGCAAAATGTATTTCAAAGCTGCCGCCGAGGTACCGGCATATCATCATGCTGAAGTACTATCATGGATACAACGTAAAGGATATTGCCGATATGTTCGGCATGAAACCTGCTACAGTCAGGAAGCTGGATCAGCGGGCGAAGGCCAAGCTGGAGGAAATATGCCGAGAGGAGGGCATTTATGATCTCTGATGAACGGCTGCGCGAAGCTGCTCGGAAGGCCGAAGAGAGCCTGCTCGCCAGTCTCCCGGAGCCGGAGGAATGTGAGGCTACGTTCTCACCGGAGTTTGAGCGCAAAATGGAGAAGTTGATCCGCCGTACAAAACACCCGATCAGGCATCGGATCATGAAGGCCGTGGCGTGCTTCCTGCTGGTTGTTCTGGTCGGCGGAGGCAGTGTGCTGACCTTCAGTATGGAGGCGCGGGCGGCGTTTGTGAGCTGGGTGAGAGAAGTCTATGAAACTCAGATTATCTATCGCTTCTTTCAACCCAGTGGAGAAACCTCGAACGATATAGTCTACCGTCCTACTTGGATTCCATCTGATTATCAGATAACCTCTGAATTCATTTCAGATGGCCCTTCAACTATAAAATATAGGAATGAATCCGATAACATGGTAATCTTTACCTATTTTCCGGATTCTTCTTCTCCCGTAGTACAAATGCATCAGGATGGTATAGGCACTTATAAACAGGTTTCGGTTAATGGAGTTCCTGCTGAGCTTTATCTTGATCAAAATGATGGGAATACAAACGTTCTCATTTGGTTAGACGAAGATAGTGGCACGGCATTCCGTATTTTGGCACCTTTTAACGAAGATGAACTCATTAAAATGGCTGAAAGTGTTGAAAAACACGAATCTTAAAATTTGATAAAAATAGTGTCCAAAATCAGGGATTATCTGCGTTATATATTTATAAGGTGTTTTACGGGAGGAGGTGATTTAATGAAAACGAGAGGTTCAATTCTGGCCGTTCTTTTGATGATTTTGCTCATAAATACTGCAAACGCTCAAGAGATTCGGATAAATTCCGGCTACGTTGACATTACTTTCTCTGGCACTACTGCCAATTGTTATGCTGAGATTTCTGGAAACAAGGCTAGCGACAAAATTTCTGCTACTATAGAATTGCGTTGCGGAAATCAAACCATCAGAACATGGAACGTGTCAGATGACGGGAGTTTGTCCTTTTATGAAACTGTGAGTGTAACAAAAGGTAAAACGTACGAATTGGTAGTAGAATATACTGTCAATGGTAAGGCGCAATCATCGTTTTCTGATAGCGGAACCTGCAAATAATCTCCATATGTCTAAAAGTCCATATTCGTAGCGTAAAATTCGGGGCAATCGACATTGCCCCGAATTTTGCATAAAAGTTTAAAAATAGTGTCCTATTTTGCCATTCTCAAACGTTATATATAGTGAACAGGAATTTGGGTAATAAAACGACATAATAAAAAGAAGATGCTTGCTGGTTCAATTAAAACATGGTATGGATGCCATCTTCGTCCTAAACTGGAGCACGCACTTTAAGGCCAGCCTGGACATCAGGAATTATCTGCGCCAGCCCTTAACTGGCTGCGGTAAGCCTGATTGATTTTGAAGAGAGCCCCAAACTGATCTACCCTACTGGAACAGAGAAAGCAGTCTTAGAGGGAAGGTTTTCTCACCGGAATTGAGGTGTGTGTATGCAGATTGATACGAACAAGATTTTCCATTCGCCTGGTGGCACTGCCAAGCAGCCCAGAACCCATCGCACACAGAGCAAGGCACCGAAAAAAACCGTCGTGACAGATGTTGGATTGCGGCCGCAAATCAATATCTTCGACTTGAAAGGCTTCCAAAGCAGGTATTCTGTTATGGATGCGGCGACAAGCCTCTGGCAAAGGGAAAACACGATTGTTCAGAGGGATGACGCCGCCTCAGTAGCACGCCTGCAGGCACGTCTGCGAAGTGGCAATCTGAGGATGACGCCCACACAGGAGGAGATAACAGGCTACTTGTGCCGCCTCCGCAAAGATGGGCTTGATGGCCGGATTGACTGGCATGGGCTTGAGTCGGAGTTCCGCAGCTTCCGGGACATGCCGGCGGAGGAATTATCCGAGAGTTTGAACTATGTGGCTTCCCGCTATGTCTCAGTTTTGGATAAGCTAAGGCGCAATTTCACGGGGGCCGAGCTGGCAGAGCAGGAATCCATGCTGGAAAACATCTGGGTAGCTGGGATGACTGGCTTGATTGATGGATACACCCGGCTTTTGCAGAGCAACCTGGGGATTTCTGCCAGAGATGCACAAGTGATCCGAGTCAGCCTAGATGCTCTTGTCGAACAGCGGGTTCGCATATACCATACGCTGGTAGAGCGGACAAATGCGGCGGCGGCCCAAACCGGTCCGGACAGCTTTTGGCTTTGCAATCATGACGCTTATATGGCCACCCAGCTCCGGGAGGCTGCGGTGCCCAACAAGTCGGGGAGTCTCCCGGCCAGGGGAACATACTCTATCCAGGATCTGTCGGTGGCCGGACGGATTGCTCAGGCATACCAATCTGAGATTGAGAGTGCGTGTGCCGGCAGCCGGAATGAGGCCCAGCTTGCCTTGAACCTCGCCTTTGTAGACATGAAAGCAGAAACGCTGATTCAGAAAAACCTTGTCAGCGAGGAGATGGCGAAACTCCTGCGTAAATCACGCTTCCGGGGCCATTCTGTGGCCCTGGAGGCCCTGGGCAGGTACTTGGACAGCCAGATGGTTTCAAGGCCGTCTGACGAGCTTGAGCGCCCGTCTGTGGCCATTGAGTACGCTATCTTCCATGACATTTATAAGGCGATACTGAACGCATACTGTAAGAATGGCGGCAGCGGCCCGGAGGCACTTCGAGCTGGTGTTGAGCAGGGCGAGATCATGACAACGCAGGCCTATGCAAATAACCCCAAAGCGGCACGCTGGGGTGCTCCTATGAAGCGGTATTGGGAAACCTTTTATACAGTGCCAGATCCCAGGAAACAGACGCGGTCCGAACGGGAGATAGAGGAGCTGCTTGCCAAAATAGGCCGTTCCCCGCGCAGCAGCAACTCTACCCACCAGAACTACATAAATGATTGGCAGGCATTTTTGACAAGCATAGATAAAAGGACAGATATTTTAGAACTGTATTGAACTACAAGGTATGATAAACTTGATGCCTCTTTTCTCGTTTTTGTGTATATGGCCGCTACATGATTTGCTTACTTTGACTAAGGCCATGCTTTTTTCAAAGGCCTAATCAAATTTATTACATGATACAGGGTCCGGGTTTGCTAAAATAGCAAACCCGGACCCTGTATTGTAATGGATGCAGCTTCACGCCCGTACCTATTATTCAGCACAGGGATGCCTTTTTCATACGCTCTCAAAAATAATCTGCTTGCGGAGGTACAGGTTTGCAACCGCTATGGTCACTCTCTCCGCACTCTTGGATTCCCGCATCCGCACAGGGATATTGTAGCTGGTGGTGTCATCGTCATCGTAGAGGGCGGTCATCAGTTTTTCGTCGGTAGAAACATCCTTGACACCCAGTTCCTCACATTTGATCAACTCCGCCGTAGACAGCGGCTCCTGACGGGTCAGAGCGATGATCCGCGCCTCGGCCTCGCTGGGCCGGTCTCTGCGGAACAGCGAAAAGGCCCGGGAAACGGGAACGCCCCGAAGGAAAATCAGCTTCAGGAAAGCCGCCGCACGGAGGGGCAGGCTCTCTGAAAGCGGGGCCACATACAGACTGCCAATCAGGTCATAAAGCGCCTCAAAGTCCGTTTCGCCAGCTCCAGATGCCACAAGGCCCCGCGTAACCAACCGCTTCAGACAGTCGTGCAGGGTGCGGTATGCGGGCGCTCCGCAGTCCCAGGAGAGCCGGTCGTACTCCTTCTCTAACTGCGGGAATTCCGCAATCCGCCAGTTCAAAGCAGTCCACACCGTCATTTCCTGCATATCCACCAGATACTCCTCCTGGTTATTCAGGATGACCGGGTAGCTCTGCCCATTGTCATCCGTCTTGCGCCGGAAGTGTCCCACGGCGGTGTAATATGTTTTTCTCATAAAGAAACCTCCCAAAATATCGTGATATACTGTTTTACGTTGGGAGGCCACTGTTTTCAACAAATAGTCCAAAATTTTTTCATGTGTCTTTGCTGCAAAAAAAGATGGATGGGGATTGTTTGCACAATCCCCATCCGCACTTTAAGCAAAAAGTTAAATGTCTCACTCGTTCGAGCTGACAAGATAGGGCCTTTCACCCTCTGCTTAAAGTATAGCAAACTTCCCGCATCGTGTCAAGGTCAATTTGCCTACATCAGTATATGCAGAAATCAGCCTTTATTGCCTGAATCCTTCATAAGAGCGTCCAGTTTGGCTTGAAGCCGGGCGATCTCGGCATCTTTCTCCACAAGCTGCTCCGCCTGTGCTTTGACCTTCTCATTTGCTGCCTCGTTTTCTGCGAGGATGCTTTGGACATACTGCGAGGCAAACATGGCGGCCAGCTTTATACGGATACAGGTCAAAAGGTCAATGCCATCGGAAAAGATTGGCTTTTGTTCAACCCTATTCAGCCTCTGAATTTCAGAAGATCCGACAGTGTAATCGCGCACATTGCATTTCAGGTTGCTGATGATGCGCTCCTTGTGTACGGCCTTGATTTGGTGGAGATTGATGACAGTATCTTTAGGGAATATCCTGCCGTCTTTCTCCACTTTGATAATCACAGATTCAATGTCATCAGAGAAAGTCGGATTGTCATCTGAGGTAGTTGGGGCAACAATAACAGTATTAGAGAAATTGTAAAGCACAATAGCCGGGTGGGGAAAAGAAATTTCTGTCTGAATATTGGCGCATCCAAAATCCACAAAAACTTTATCGCCCCATTTATAGCGATATTGCCGTTTCCCATTTTTTGGCGCAAGCGTACCGGACTGGTTAAAAAAATCATTCCACAGTATGAAAGGGATTGCCTGTCGGTTGACACACGCGCCAACCAGCATTTCCGTGTCCGCAAGCGTAGTATTCAGATCCAAAGCAACGCTCGCTATATCATGGCAAATGAAATTGCCCTTTGAAGTTAACGCCGCTTTCAGTGCATTTTTATTGATTGGCATGATTTCTTTACCCCATTTCCGCTTGCAAACATATTCCAGATTATACAGCCTCAGACCAATTTCGTCAATCAATGCTCACGTTTTTTGCACAGATAAAGCAAAAAGGACGCCGCCCTCATCAATGAGAGCGGCGTCCTTTCTTAATTTCTCGGCGGCTCGGGAAATCCATGCTCCCACAAGAGTCGGCTTGACTCCATAGAGCCGTGCAATGTCAGTTCCGGTATAGCCTTTCACCTTCAGTTCCATCGCCTCAATGCCCAGCAGAGCCGTGCCGGTATAGCTGCGCCGGCCATGCTCTAAAAGCTGTTCCAGGAAGATCCTGTCCATTTGCCGGTCTGCGTCATCGCAGGAGATCAGGCAATCCTTTGGAGCACCATCCTCCCCGCATTCATCAATGGAAACCACGGGGGCTTTCCTGCATTTTGCCTGAAGCGAGCGACAGTGATCCAGGAGATGATTGCGGACAACCGTACCAGCGTATGTGTCAAACCGCGCCCCAGCCTGTGCGTCATAGGACATAGCCGCATGGCATAGGGCCACGCAGCCCTCCTGGTAGAGGTCGTCATAGCCCATACCGCAGACGCTTTCGTTGACATCAATATGCCGGTGAATGACCCAGTGGACTATCTGCATATGCTCTTCCACAAGCGTCTGCTGTTCGGCGGTCAGTATAATATTTTCTTTCATTCTGCATTCCCTCCTTTACGCCGCCTTGCAGGCTGCTCCGGTGAAGCTGTCACACAAGCGGATGACCTGCATACATCGGTACTCAGAGAAACGGGCAATGTGGGCCTCAGATTCCGGCAGGCCCAGCTGCACCTGAAGCCAGCGATAGGCTTCCTTTTTACTCATGTAGCCATCCTCCCACAGCCGGTTCAGGACAAGATGGGCGTTCCGGCGCATCTGCCGGAGTTTCCGGTTCGCCAGCGTTCCCATAGGCAGCCGGCTGTCTCGATGGGCGGCCACATAGGCGTCGCAGACCGGGTACCGGGCGCAGACATAAACCTCCTCGCCGGGAGCCGCACCCTGCCGAACTACCTGAGCAGAACGGCGAACCGCGTTCGCCCCGCAATAGGGGCAGCTGATGTTGATTTGTTTCATATGCGCACTTCCTTTCTTCACGCTGCGTTTCGTCAGTTCCCCCCATAGATGGGATGGACTGATTCAGTTTTGTCGGGGGTTGAGAGACTACCCCAAATTTATCAACTGCTTTAATACGCACCGCTCGAAGGAAAAAAGGGCATCAAAAATTGTGAATTTTTTGTAAACAAATTCAGGCGCAGAAAATTGTCCCGCCTGTAACCAACAGCCCCTATATGTTATCAGTCTGCTGGTCAGCCGCCGCAAGGCGTTCCGCGCATCTGGCGGCGTTTGTGCAAGTAAAGTACCGGATGGGGACGTCGCTGTTTCGGGCAATCTCGGCCACCTTGTAGTAGTAGGAATGGGCAATGTAGTTGGTCTGAATCCAAACAATATCCGCCCGGCGGATCAAGTCCGCGCTGGGACTGATATCACGCCTGATAAAGTTGACGCCTGGGAGCAGGGGGCGGATTGCCTTCAGCCAGTTATCGCTGCCGCCGAAAACCACCGTGCGCTGCCTGGCCTGATAGGGAAATTGAATCCCCTGTGATACTTCCGACTCCGGCTCTTGTCCGGAGGTTTGGTAAAACACCAGCTCCCGCAGGTCAATCAGTTCTTGACGCTCACTGCTGGCCTCGGCCTTGGCCTGCGCCAGTTCCGCCTGCCCCGCCTTGACAGCTTTCTCAGCCGTATGCAGGGCGTCCCAGGTTTGGGCAAGCTGTGTTTCCAATTCCTGTACCCGTTTGGACATCTCTTGCAAGGCCGCTGAATCTTCAGCCTCGGCATTCTCTGCGGCGGCCTCCATCATGCCCGTCAGCAGATTGTTTTCAATTATAAAGCGTCCCATCTGAAATTCTTCGACAAGATGCAGATATTTCTCCCATACGGGAACTTCTGCCTCCGGGATGCCAGCCCGCGTCAATGCCTCCGCCGCCTTGTCGGATATGGAGACGTGGCGCGGCATAATCAGCCCGGTCAATCCGAATACCAACTGCGGTAGATTGACAGCCCTGTATGGCCCCTCCGGGTCCAAAGGGTGGGGCATAATATCCGGCCGGTATTGCAGTTCATACAGACCAGCTCTTTTCTCATACGGCCCCCATGAGGTCGCAAGATCAAAGGAGCCATCGTTTACATCCGCCTCTCCATCTCCATAGCAAATCTCATACAGACCAGGGATACCGGGCGCCGCCATATACCAAGGCAGTTTCGCAACAGCGGCCATCAGCACAGCCAGAGCCGGCGAATACAGCCAGGGCAGGTCGCTCCCGGCTTCTACCATACACAAGAACGCAAAACAGGTTTCATACGGGTCATCTACGGTAAGCCCCTCCATAATCTGCCGTATCTCCGGAGGATACCGCTTTCCCCAATTCGCAATAAGCTCGCCCTCCATAACCGGCAGCAGATAGGCATATAGCCGCAGATCATAGTGGTCAAAGGTAAGCCTGTCCGCCTCATCCTGCTTTTCCAACCCCGTTTTCGCCAGCGTCTCGATTTCTTCCAGCCGTTTTTCCCGCTGGAAGGACAATACGACCGGGTGGACAGAGGGCTGGCTCTCCGGAGGAGATGCAAACGGGTATTGGGAAGAGCCTCTGTGAGTCAGATCTTCCAAACAGATGCCTCCGGCCTCGCGGTATTGCTGGTTACATTCGTCCGAGATTTGCCTGACCACGCTCCTGGCGCGCCGCTCTTTACGGGCATACTCCGCCATGCAGGCAAAATACCGGTCGATATAGTCCCACATTCTGACCTCAAAGTTTGCGGAAATCTGTTCGACCAGACCTGACGGGAGCATCGACATCAGTGTGTCAAAACGCTCCCTGTCTGTAACAAGGTTTTTAGATGCTGTCCACACCCCAGAACAGCGACGCCGGGCTGCGGCACCGCTGATCAGACCATAACTCTGGCTATGACCGCCATTCCGCTCCACAATCAACTGGAGTGTTTTTCGTATAACCGCCTCATCGTAGCGCGGCTCTGTATAATCCTCGACATACAGGTACTTACCTTTATCCTCGGGCAGATATTCATGGATGACACGGCTATTGCTGCACTCGCAAAATACATCCAGAAACCAGAGAGCTGCAGCCAAAGAAATATGACATTCCTCATCGACCATATTTACAGAGTCAGCAGGTGCAGCGCACAGCCTTGCCCATTCGACATCAATATCCAGTTCAGGATACTTCTCTGCATATCGGAATCTTGCTGTCTCCAGATAGGCCAGAGTAGCTGCTTTTCGCCGTCTTAGGATATCGCCGGACAGGTCGTATGTGGCCGCTCCATTTCCGCCCTCGGTCACCTCATTCACATATTGTATGGAATGCTTGAATTCTTTTGACACAAGCCGTATCGTTTTGGGGGATTCATTGATTTTATGCCCCATTTCATCAACCTCCTTGGGGGATAAATCGCTTAATGACTGCTTTTATGGCGCACCAATGATCCAGAAAGGCCCGCCCGCTGCCGCTCCTTTGCTGGCCTCGTTGAGTATGATGGACAGGTCCCACAGCTTCCCGCTCCGCTTATAGCTGGCGGGGTCAGCCACCAGGATTTTCCCGTCCTGTACCCCGCGGAGGACGATGAAATGTCCGCCGGTGGTAAAGTGCCCCTTAGTCATAATGGCGACCACCAGCTTACCGCTGCTCAGGGCGTCCAGGATGCGCTGGGGCTCGGAGGCCGTACAGCCCTCCACAGTCAGGCCCCACGCCTTGGCCGCGCTGGGAATCAGGGAATGGTAGGAACCGCTCTTGCTGCACCAACCGCCGTTTTTATAGGCCCACTCCGACATCTCAACCGGATCCACAATGTCGCTTGTCAGTGAGGACACCACAATGGACATGGAAGTGGGGCCGCAGCCGTAGCCGCCGATGTTGTCGGTGCCGTAGGGCTTGTTGGCCCAGCGTTCGTCCAGCTGGTTGAAGTAGACCACCTCTGTGGCCCCGTCTGTAAAGCGGACGTCTCCCAGAGAGGCAATCGTGGTGCCGCCGTACTCTGTGTACTGAAACAGCCCATCGCCCAGGAACAGGCTGAGGTTCTGGGCATAGTCGCCGGCCAGCGATTTCTGATCCTCGGTGAGATGAAACACGTTGTCCGCAAAATAGCCCTCCCCATTGTAGGAGAGAGTATAGATGTACCAGGTCTCTGTTTTGGTCTCCACCACGTCCGAGGTGTCCGGGTCGTCGTCCTCCACCGTCCGGGTCTCGCTGGTGCGGGTGTAGGAGTACAGATTGCTCTTGCCCTGCCGCAAAATGGCCTGCATATCGGCCAGGGAGATGGTGTCCCAGCTCTCTCCCTTGGCAGCGCAGTATTGGGCGATAAAGGAGTTGGTGTTGCTGGTCATATCGCTGGCATAGGGGTTGACGATCTCGTAGTTGTCGCCACCCGTCGTTGCAAAGTCCTGGGCGATCCGGGCCTCTGTGTCGGTGATGCCTTCGCCCAGCACCTCATTGACCGCAAAGGCGATGTCGTTCACGTTCTGGACAATGGCGGTGTTGTCGTTGAGGATGGGCTGGCTGGAGCTGCCGCTGCTGGTCAGGCCACCGAAAATCAGGGATGGCAGCATGAGCAGGAACAGCATCGGGAGCATGAGCAGCACAGCGGCGACCGCAAGGAACTTCCCGGCGTGCCGCCCCGCTCCCAGGACCAGCCCGGCCGCGGCCCCGTATGGCCCGCCTACTGCGGCCCCCTTTGCGGCGGCGGAGATGGCCTTGCCAGTCTTGATGGCTCCGTGGATGGTGTGGGCGGTGCCGGCCATTTGAGACAGGCTGCTTTTTTCTTGATTGTTCAGTCTTAGATACCTCCTGACCTTGTATGATAGTGATTATTCTGCTATAATGTCGCAGGTGATAGAAATGATTTACACTTGCGATAACTGCCACTTTATTTTCAGCCGCGTCAGCCAGCCGGAGCAGTGTCCCGACTGCGGGAAGTATGCCGTCCGGCTAGCAGACGAAGCGGAGCGGCAGGAATATGAGGAACGCCTGAAGGAGCCACGGGAGATTTAAGGAGCAGAGCCATGAGCCAAATATCTCAGCGTGAGCGGATCACGCAGTATATCCGGGAGACCTATGGAACAGAGGCGGAATACCTTTGGGCGGACAGCCCAGGTAGCGCGGTATTCCGTCACCCCGCGAGCAAAAAATGGTATGCCATCATTATGGATGTACCCGCCAACAAGCTCGGTCTCTCAGGTGAGGACCTTGTTGATGTAATGAATGTGAAATGCGGCACAATTATGGTCGGTTCTCTGTTGGCAGAGAAAGGATTTCGCCCCGCCTACCATATGAACAAGAACCACTGGATCTCGATTCTGCTTAACGACTCCGTTTCAGATGACCAGATATTCCCGTTGCTGGAGCTGAGCTATGACAGCGTTGCGCCCAAACATAAAAAGAGACGCACTCAAACAGCAGAGGAATAGACCGCTCTGGAGATTGCGCCGATGTGCTGGGCGAAGCAGGCCAGAAGCAGCGGATTAAAGATGCCGCAGGCCCCGGTCAATATCATCTCACTAGCTTGCTCCGGCGGGTAGGCCGGTTTGTACACCCGCCGGTGAATCAGGGCGTCAAAAGCGTCTGCCAGTCCCACCGCCTGCACCCATGGGGTAATGTTGTCTCCCTCCAGCCCGTCCGGATAACCGCCGCCGTCCCACCGCTCATGGTGGTGGCGGCATACGTCGCAAATCTGGGAAAACACCTCGCACTCCCGCAGCTCCGGCATCCGCTCCAGCAGGTCACACCCCTGTGTGGTATGGGTTTTCATCACCTCAAATTCTTCTTTGGTCAGAGGACCGGGTTTGTCGAGGATTTCCGAAGGGATGGCCCGCTTGCCGACGTCGTGGAGCAGGGCCAAGGCCGCATACATCCGTATCTCCGATACAGTCAGCGGCGGAATGACTGCGGCGGCGGAAAAAACGCGGAGCAGGCTGCCGGTCAGGTCCTGAAACTGTACGCTGTGGGGCGCGTGGTCAATGAGAAGCTGCTCCCGGCGGAGGATTTCAAATGTAGATTCTACGTTCAATTTTATATCACCTGTCACTTTCCTGTTATCATAGCCATTAACATACATATTTAGGAGATGCTTATGATGTCTGCCAAGTTCCCTGATTTCGTAGAAACTGATCTGAACATAATCAATGCTCTGTCATTCCGGCTGCCTGCCACGGCAGTGGGAATTGACAGCAATAAAATTATGGAGATCGTTGTGGAATACGGCGAGAATCCAACCAATACAAGTGACTTGATCGCCAACGCATGGGCCAGGGAAGTGGGGGCGGTCATCAGTGGATTTATCGCTTCCGTCCACTTGCCAGTCCAAAAAAATGAACCGCCTATGGAGCAGGCTAATCGAATCCTTGCTGCGCTGAACGAAAGCGAGACATTTGAGGAGCAGTTGTCTAAATTCATTGCTATGTTGATAAAAAACGAGCAGTAACAGCTGAGAGTGTAATAGGGCGGCTCCCATTTTAGAGAGCCGCCCCGCTTGTTGGTTTAGTAGCCAGTCTTGGGCAAAGGAATATTCGGTGTCAGCTTACGCACAATGGTGACCCAGGTGGCCTGCGCAGTCTGCCAGGTGCCCTGGTACTTGCCGCCCACATCGGCCCGGTTCACGATCTGGTAGCCGTTGGCGACAGTGCCCAGCACCTGCACCGTCAGGGTGGGATTGGCTACCGACTGGAAGCCCACAGGCACTTTGCCAAAATCCAGATAGATGTCCGTGACATACTCCCCGGCCTGGGTGGGGATGGCGTTCAGGCTGAAGGAATAGTTGCTGCTGGTGATCAGGTTGGACGCCAGCACCTGATAGGTGGCGGAGTAGTTTGTCTTGTAGAGGATACGGTAGTTCAGCCGGGCGCTGTAGGTGCCGGTGGTGAAGATGGTCGCCCGAGCCGCGTCGGTGGGAATGCGATCATGCCAATAATAGTTCTCAAGCGGCACGTTGCTGGTGTTCGCCACAGTGAAGTCGTAGCGCATCTGACTTCCCGCCAGTGCCTCAGCGTTGCCCCGCTTGGTAATGACCACGCCCAGGTTGGAGGGCTTATCGTAGTCACTTACTTTGATGATCTGGCCGGAATATTCCAGAGTTTCGTCGAAGACCGTGCCGCTGACCTGCCAATAGGCGGGAGCGGTCACCTCGACGATTTTGTATCGACCCAAAGGCAGGGGCTTGGAAGCGGCGACACCCCGGGCGTCTGTGGTGATGTAGTCCACTACTTTTCCGCTGCGGGCCTCGCTGATTTCGTAGACAGCCCCCTGGAGGGGAGCGCCGGCGGGTGTGCCGGTGACCTCGTTGTACTCGGCGGCATACTTGTGGATCTGGAACTGGCCGGTAATCGGAGTATTCTTCCACTCGATCTCAATGGTCTTGCCCGGCTGGACATAGACGGTCTTATATTCCTTGTCCAGTTCATAGCCGGGGGCGGCCTCCAGCTCGCGGATAAACAGCTTGCCCTTGCCTTGCACAGTGAGGTCGTCGATGTAAATGTACCCCTCATTATCGGTGGAATACTCCCCGATGGGGTTCTTATTCTGGTCATAGACCAGGAATTTAACATCGTAAATTCCCTCGCCGGTGACAGAATTGACCTTATGAATGATGATGCCAGAGAAGGGGGCGTTGGTCACGGTCAGGGTGGTAGTCTTGCCGTCCTGAACGGTGAAGTAGTGGGGCGTGCTGTCGATTTTGAAGCCCTCCGCCGCCTCGATTTCCACAGCGTAGTAGTCGCCGGCGTCCATGGGCAGGAACACCCGGCCATTGTCGCCGGTAGTAATGGTGTCCACCAGCCCGCCGTCCATCCTGCGAATCTCAAAGGTCACGCCCTTAATGCGCTGGGATTTGTCGCTCTCGGAGACCTTAATCAGCTCCAAACCGCCGACAGGGGTGTTGTAGAACATCAAAGTCTGTACCTCACCGGACTTGATCTCAATGCTCTGCGGAGTGCTGTCCAGCACATAGCCGTCCAATGCCTTGGTCTCCTTTGCGGTGATGACCGCGCCGGGCTTCAGGTCAGAGATGGTGATGCGGCCATACTTGTCGGTCTTGTAGATGCCGTTGTTCGGGCCCACAAAAGCGCCGCTGCTGTCCGTAACCAGGAACTCTACCCCGGCCAGACCCTGGTCCTTGCTCCCTTCCACCAGCTTCTGAATCACCAGAGTCTGGGTGGGGGTGTTGTAAAAGGTGAGGTACTGAGTGTCGTCCGCGTTGACCTTCACCGTCTGGGACTTGGTGTTGGGGTCGATGATGTAGCCGGGGATGGTTTCAATTTCGGTTGCGATGATGGTGCCGGTCACACCCTGGACGTTGATCTGGCCGTTGCTGTCGGTCACATAGATCCCGTTGGTGGAGACCTTGCCGCCATCCTGGTCCACATTGGTGCCGTCGGAATAGGTCAGCTTGAAGCGAACTCCGGCCAAAGGCTCCTTGGACACGGCATCCAGTTTTGTGATGACCAATCCGCCTGCCTTCTTGTTCCAGAAGGTCATCGTCTGGCCCTCGCCCACCTTGATTTTAATGCTCTGGGGGGTGCCGTCCAGGATGAAGCCCGCCAAAGTTTTGGTTTCCCGGGCGGTGATGGTCGTTCCGGGCTCCAGGTTGGAGATGGTGATGCGGCCGTCCTTATCGGTGTAGTAGTAGCCGTTGTTGGGGCCCACCACCGCACCGGAGCTGTCGGTGACCAGGAACTCCACGCCCTTCATGGGCTGGTTGTCTGTGCCCTCCACAAATTTCTGAATCGTGAGGGTCGTGGTGGGGTCGTTCTCAAAATCCAGATTGTTGCCGCCGCCTGTGCCGGTGCTGCCCGTCGAGCCGCCCGTATTGCCGGTGGAGCCGCCGCTGACCACGCTGTTGCCTGTGCCGTTTTTCAGGGTGATGGTCTGCGGGGTGGGATTGAGCACATAGCCCTGGGGGACCTTCGATTCCGTCACCACGACGGTGCTTCCGGGCACGAGGCCGGTGACGGTCACAGTACCGTCCCTACCAGTGGTGTAGCGGCCAATCAGGTTTCCATTCCCGTCCCTGACCGTAAACTCGGTGTTGGGGACAGGCTTTCCGGTGACAGAATCCCGCTTCGTCAGGGTGAGACTGCACAGGGGGTCGTTGTAAAACCGGAGAGTTTGCGTATCCTGGGGATTGACCACAACCGTCTGGCTCTTGTCATTGGAGCCGAGCACATAGCCATCCGGACACTTTTCCTCAGTCACAACAATGGTCCCCGTGACATTGGTAATCTTGATCTGACCATTGCTGTCCGTAATATAGATACCGTTGGACGACAGCTTGCCGCCCTCAGTATCCACTACCCGGCCGTCCGCATAGACGACCTTGAACTGAGCACCCATCAGGGGGGCCTTGGTAACGGAATCCAGCTTCTCGATCAGCAGCGTCCCAGCCCTCTTGTTCCAGAAGGTGAGACTTTGCACCTCACCGTCCTTAATCAGAATCTTCTGCGGAGTGCCGTCCAGCACGAACCCATCTACCGTTTTGATCTCGCGGGCGATCACCGTAGTGCCGGGCTCCACATCAGACAGCACGATCTCTCCAGCCTTGTTTGTGTAGTAGATTCCGTCATCGGGACCCACCGCCGCGCCGCTGCCGTCGATCACCTTGAATGCGACCCCGGAAAGAGGCTCATTCTCGGTGCCCTCGATGAACTTGCGGATAATGAGGGTCGTGCCGGGCGTGTTGTAAAAATGGAGCGTTTGAACGTCATTGGGGTTGACCACTACCGTCTGCGTTTTTTCGTTGGGGTCGATGGTGTAGCCGGGAATGGTCTTGACTTCGGTTACCACCAGCGCGCCTACCACCCCGTTGATGGTGATTTTACCGTCCCGGTCGGTCATATAGATGCCGTTGCTGCTGATCTGGCCGTTTTCGTCGGGGACGAACTCACCGGTGGCGGTCGTCACCTTGAAGGTCACGCCGGCCAGGGGCTTATTGGTGACGGAATCCCGTTTGTCGATGACCAGTGCGCCAGCCTTGGAATTTTTCACAATCACCGTTTGAGTGTCGCCGTTGGGGCCAATCACCACGTTTGTGGAGGGATTGTCGATCACATATCCGCCGTTCGGCGCCTTGATTTCGGACAGTACATACGCCCCTGGGGCGAGGTTGGAGATGCGGATCTCACCTTGGCTATCTGTGGTGAAAATCCCATTTTGGGTGAGCGTACTGGTGCCAATCACACCGTCCAGGCCCACCTCGCAGCCAGCCGCCGTTGTGATACGGAACTCCGCGCCGGGAAGCGGCTTGTTGGTCAGGCTGTCCCGTTTCTGGACAATGAGCTGGCCCTTGGGCTGGTTTTTCATGGTCACGCTGACCGTCTTTCCCGCCTGGATCACAGCGGTCTGGGACTGGGTGTCGATCAGGAATCCAGCGGGGGCTTTGGTTTCGGTGATGACAACGCTCTTGCCGGGGGTCAGGCCCTCGATGCGCACCTCGCCGTTTTCATCTGAGCGGTAGACCCCGTTGGAATCGCCAATGAGGCTGCCATCGGAGTAGGTCACCTTGAACTCCGCGTTCGCCAGGGTCACGCTGGGATTGACACTGCACACCTTCCGGATCAGAAGGGAGCCGGTGGGCTGGTTGCGGAACTCCAGGGTCTTGGTCTCGTTGGACTCGATCTTGACCGTCTGCGGCACATCGTCTAAAATGTAACCGGGACGGGTACGGGTCTCCTTCACGACCAGCGTCGTGCCCGGCATGATGTCGGACACCAGGATCGTACCCGCGCTGTCAGTGGTAAAGTAGCCGTTGCCGTTTCCTACCACACTGCCGTCGCTGGTGGTGATATAAAATTGAATGTCGCTCAGCGGCTCACGAGAGATGCTGTCAATTTTCTTGACCAGGAGGGAGCCGTACTTGCTGTTGGTAAAGGTAAGAGTGATGCAGTCCTGCTCCTTGCCGCTGATGTAGGCGGTCTGCGGGGCGGTGTCCATGACGTACCCATGGGGCGCCGAGATTTCCTCGCAAACATATGTTCCAGCCTCCAACCCGGTGATGACGATGTTCCCGTTGCTGGAGGTCTGATATTCCCCGATGATAGTGCCGCCGCTGCCGGAGGTCCCGCCCAGGTAGCGGACGCGGAACCAGGCGTTTGCCAGAGGGGCCCCAGTGTCGGAATCAATTTTCCGGATGACGAGAGCGGACTTGGGAATATTTTCAAAGGTCACCTCAACCGAGGTGTCGTGCTCGATATAGATGGTCTGCTCGGAGGGCTCTTTGAGCATGAAGCCGGAGGGCGGTTCCACCTCGACGATTTTGTACCACCCAGTATCCAAGTTGTCCAGGTGGATGATCCCGTTTTCGTCCGAGTAGTAGAAGCTGTTGGTGAGCTGCTGATAGGTGCCGTTCTGGTTCTTGTCCTTGGACACCCAGATTTCAAATTTAGCGCCCTTAATTCCGTCACCGACGATAGAATCCACCTTATAGATGGTGAGACCGGGCTTCTTCTCATTCTCGATGGAGACCTCAGTGGTCTTGCCGGGCCGCAGATAGACCTCGTGGGGCGTGGTATCCAGGATGTACCCGGCCGGGGCCTGTTTTTCCGTGATGATATAGTACCCTTCGGTGAGGTGCTTCTGAGGGACCGTAATCTCACCGTTTGCGTTTACCGGGAAGTCCCCGATCTTTACCCCGGCCTTGGTCTTGACCTCAAAGATCGCGCCGGTCAGATGCTTGCCGTTGATGTCCACCTTCACGATTTTCAAGGTGGGCCGCTGGTAGTTCTGGAACTCCACCTGGGCCTCCTTGTTGGGGAACAGCGTCACCGTCTGAGGGGTAGTGTCCAGGATGTAATTCTCCGGAACACTCTGCTCAATTACAGTGAACACCCCGGGCAAGAGGTCGGTGATGACCACCTTCCCATCCGGCCCGGTGGGCTTGGTGGTGATGGTGGGGCCGTCCGCGCCCCGCAGCGTGAAGGTAACGCCGGGAATGGGATCACCGGTGTCCTTGTCCCGTTTGCTGATAATCAAGCTGGGCCGCTTGTCGTTGCTCAGACGCAGCTCGGAAACCTTACCGGGGGACAGCTCCACATGGTACTCGGTCTTGTCCAGGATGTGATCCGGCAGCGTGGAGGTTTCTACCACAGAATAAATTCCAGGCTCCAGGTCCTCCACGAAAATCTCACCGCCGTTTTGGGTGGTGCGGTCGATGGAGTGGCTGGCGTCCCCGATGGGGGTGATTTTGAAGGTAACGCCGTCCAGAGGCGTCCCGTCCGCGCTGGTCTTTACCAGCCGCAGGCCGGGCTTTTTTGTGTTGGTGAACACGAACTCCGCCGTGTCATTGGCCCGGAGATGGATGATGCGCTGGGCGTTGTCAATGACATAGCCCGCACACTCCAGTTCAACCACTTCGTAGGAGCCCTCGGGCAGCTTGCTCAGGTCGATCTCGCCCCTGCTGTCTGTGACGAACTCCTTGGGGCCGTAGCTTCCATCCACAGCCCGAATACTGAATTTTACGCCGGGGATGGTCTTGGAGGGGTCGGCGCTGTCCACCTTCACCAGCTTCATGCCGGGCAGCACATCGTTGAAGAAAAACAGCTCCTTGACGCCGCAGCCGGCGGTCAGCTCGATCTCCTGGGGAGCCGTATCCTTGATATGGCTGTCGTCCCCGGTGTCTACCTCGACCGCCCGATAGGTGCCGGGTTCGATGCCGGTCAGCAGGATCTCACCGCTGCCGTTCGTCTCATAGTGGCCCAGGGAAACGCCGTCGCGGAAAATCTCAAAGGTGACGCCGCTCATGGGCTTGTGGCTCTGCCGGTCATATTTCAGGATTTTCAAACCGACCTTCGCCAGATTTTTGAACACCAGCGGGCCAGCCGGAATGGGATTGCCGTTGGCGTCCAGCTCCAGCTTGATCTGCTGCACTTCGGTGGTAGGCTCGTAATTGGGGGGCGGAATCAGCTCTGTCACGGCATATTCTCCGGGCTTGATGTACTTACCAGCCGCCTCGGTGGGGTCCCACCACTGGACGCTCTCCAGCACGCCGGCTTCATCGGTGTCAAACTCATAGACGCCGTTGGTGACGGAGGAGAACTTAAAGGTGGCGGGGCCGACCCCAGCGTTGGTCAGCGCGTCCCGCTTAAACAGGAGCGCCTTTCCGGGCTCAGGGATGCCGCCGTTCTCAATGCCGCTGGCGGGGCCAACCTGGGCCGCGCCTGCCTGAGTGGAGTTCTCCGGGGCCTTGCAGGTCACGGGAATGGGGGCGGCCAGCGGGGTACAGCCGGCGGGAGCTCTGGTCTCCTTGACATACAGCGTGACGCTCCCGCCATCCTCGACGATGTTGGGGACGGATGTGCTCGCCGTCCCGTCGGAGCCGGTGGTCATCACGGCCAGAGGGGTCCCGGTGCAGGAGGGGTCCGCATAGACGGAGAACTCCGCGCCGGAGAGGGGCTGCTTATCTTTTGCCGCGATTTTCTTCAGCTTCAGATAGACGGGCTTTTTCTCCGTGATGGTCGTGCCATTGGTGAATGTCACCTTGGACGCGCCGCCGCTGCTGATAAACTTTTTGGCGGACATATCGGCGGTGCCGCCGGTGCCGCTAATATTGGTCAGCTGGGAGGAGTCATCCTCATGCACCTCAAATCGGAAGGAGGCGTCCGCATCAAAGACAATACGGATCGTTTCATCGGCTTTCAGGGAAAATCTCAGACCATTGCCAGTGTTAATCACCTGATCCGTACAATCTGTGTTATTTTTCCTTGCTGTATAGTTGGAGGGACTTCCCGCAGTATAGGTTACAGTGAAGCTCCATGTCTTGCCAGCGGGAATAGATGCCCCAGACTTCTTGGTGACTTCCAGGGAAGTCCCTGTGGGCTCCGGCCGCTCAAAGTTGAAGGGGGACAGGATGTGCAGGCCATAGGAACGCCGCTCGGTAAAGATCGTATCCCGGATCTTGGCGGCCTTCGTGATGCTGTCCACAAAGCTGTCCGCCTCGGTATAGCCGTTGGTGGAGCACAGCTCCTCGCCGGTGGGAGTGCCGTCCCCGTTCAGGGGATACTCCAGGAACTGGCCCTTGGACTGCCGCATCCACTGCGCCATGTTGCGGATGGTGGAGGACTGGTCCCGAATCAGGCTGCCCTTGACGGCCGCTTCATTGTTGTAGAGCGTATAGGCCATCATTTCCCGCAGGGTATAGGCGCGGCGAACACCGTCGGGGTCAACGAACACGCCGCCTGTCTCAATGATGATCCGGTACTTGGTCCGCAGGTTGCCGCTGGCGTCATGGACGTACTCAGACCACTTGGCGATGGCGTCATCCTTGCTCCAGCCGGTTCCGCTGCTGTTCTCACTCAACCGGCCCAGCAGGTACAGGAAAGCGTCATTGGGCTTGTAGACTTTATATAGGTTGCCAGGGGTCACAGGCTGGGGATCGGTGCCCCACATGGAGGTGTAGTCGCCGTCAATCCAGCTGGCAGACCACTTGGAGCTGTTGCAGTGGAACATCTGCTCCTTCTGCTGGTCGGTGATCCCGGATTCCCTCTGAAATTCATCTGCCGTGGTGACCCAACGCTGATTGTAGCCGCTGGTGGCGTCATAGGAATAAACGCCGCCCGTTCCACCTGCCATCATCTGGGCCGCGTTGGAGCCCCTGCCGTTGTACTGCATGGCACTGGAATTAAACCATGTGATTTTGCTCCGGCACTGTTCCGCAGTCCAGTTTTCATAGGTGCCGTCGCTCCAAACGACATTGAGGGGGGTGCCGACTACGTGCCAGGTGCTGTAATCGTTGTTGCCGATATCCTTTACCACGCCCTCGGGGAACTCGATCAGGGTAAACCGCAAAAAGGTTCTTTCAGGGTCAGTACTCCAGTCAACATTGCTGGTGGTGGGCTTCTGACCGCCGGGACTGCCGGGATTGAGGCCGCCAGTTCCGCCGGTGGGATTGGAGCTGCTTGCTTTGATGGGAGCCCGCTTGATACCGCTCGCGCACAGCTCAGTCAGCGTCGTATAGGGAATGACGCTGTAAGCCCGGTCAATGGCGTTGGACAGCTCGTACCGGAGCAGCCCCAGTGTATCATCCGGGGCATCATACTCCGTCCAGTCCTCATACTTGGGATAGACTGCGCCATCCAGCGTGTACTGGTACAGCTGGCCGGCGTCGCCCTTAGCCCGGTGGATGCTGATATCCTGCCTGGACTGCTGAACGACCAATGTATCGCCGTCCGACATAGCCTCCCGCTGGAGCTGGGCCAGCTGTTCAGCAAAAGCGAAGTTGCCGGCAATGACGTACTCATACCGGCTCAGCCTGGACGAAAACTGCCTTCCGCCGTCCCGCTTGTAGGCGATGCCGGGCAGGATGTCAGGCAGGTTGACAAGGATATCCTCCTTATCCACCCAGCCGGTCTTTCCAAGTTTGCCGCCTTCCCAGCCGGTCACGCTGCCGCTGTCATCAACGGCCAGACCGACTTTGACGCGCTCGCCGCCGCTGTACTCCAGCAGGGCGAAGGGGAGGGGGGCCGCCCCGCCCGAGGCAGGGATGGTGGTGGTCTGCGTGCTGCCGCTCTCAGTGCTGTAAACGGTCAGCGGTTGGTGTGTGCCGTTCCAGCCAGTGGCGCCGGCGATGTTGACCTCGAAATCACCGGTGGGGGCGTAAACGGGGGTGCTGGCCGCTGAGCCAGCCGATGTCCTCTCAGCGGCGAATGCGGTGGCCGGGAGCATTCCAGCCACGGTGATCACCGCCAACAGGCCGGAAAGGGCTCGCCTCCACTTGTTTTTGATGCTCTGGGAGAGAGATTTCAACATTAAGCGTTTCCTCCTTAATCAATTTGTGAGCACAAAGGAAGGACTGCACATCATCGTGCAGTCCTTTGACTTTTGGCCGCAGCTCTGCGGCCAGGACGATTCGGTTTGGGGATCGGTGGTTTTTGATGCGCGTTTGCCCTCCCTTGGGCGGTCAGACCTGTCAGTTGAGGGCATCTGAGGACCACGCCCCCGCGCTGTTTCCGGTATAGGCCACATCCTCCGGGTAGCGGGTCCATGCCTCAAGGCGGTAGGCCCTGTTTTCGCCCCGGTAGCTATCTAAGTTGTTTTTGCTGTACTGGCTCTCCTGATTCGGCCAACGGATGATCCCGCCGTGGTTGCCGTCGGTTTCATGAAATGCATGGATTTCATCAGGAGATTCCAGTGCAACCGACACGTGCCAAATAGAGTTGTCACTATTTCGCACCCAGAAGAGGATGTCTCCAGGTCGAATCTGTGACAGGTCCTCCACTCTGCGGCCGGGGTTGGTCTTGTCCCCAAAAATGAGAGAGCTGACCATGGAGGCGTAGCCGCTGCATCCGTAATACTCGCTCACCCAGTAGACGTCCATGATACGGTTGGCGGCGGTGCTGGGCACCTCGTTTTTGTGGGTGCCCGGAGTATTGTGCGTCCCCCAAACCGTGCCATGGGGCCACTCCTTCTCGATCTGGCGCAGGAGCTCCAGCACATTCTCTTCTGTCACAGGCTTTCCGTTGCTTAGATAGCCGTCCCCGGTGTTCTGACTGGCAGAGGGCGTATCCCCAGGATGTCTACCAGTCAGCGCCCGGTAGATCAGCACCGCCATCTCGCCCCGGGTGATGCTTTCCGCATGGGCGGTGGGTTCGTCAATCCAGCCCAGGCCAAGGGCATAGGAACAGGCGGTTCCGTAGCTCCAGACGCTGCCTTCCCCGTCCATAATGCCGCTGGCCCGCAGGATCACCGTGCAGGCCGCCGCGGGAGTTACCGGGTCGGCCGCCCCATAATGGAGCTTGTCATATCCGGCCACCAGATTGTTCCGGACGCAGTAGCCCACATAAAGCTTGGCCCAGGCGGGGACATCTACGAATTTGCAGCCCCGCTCGTAGTAGGCGGTATTGGCCTGCAACTCCTCCACTCCGCCGCGAAACCGGGTGAGCAGGACGGCCAGCTCGGCGCGGTTCAGGCTGGAGGCCAGATTCATGTTCCCGTTCTGGTCCCCAACCATGATGCCCCGCTCCCGCACATAGTCGGCTGCGGCCTCCTGGTCGGAGGGCGGACTTGCGGCCGCCGCAGGGATGACCAGCCCCAGGCAGAGTGTGACAGCCAGCCCGATCATAAAAAGTTTTTTCCTCATTGTGAAAACCTCCGTTCATATGATTATACTACTTTATACGAAAATACACAGAGGTTTTTCAACAAGTTTTTTTACTTTTTTTCTACGGCCTGGACCAGCACCCGGCTCTCCGGGTGGTCGGCCAGACAGGTGGTGAGGGTAATGCGGTTGTCGGCGGTGGACTGGAGGTAGCTCCAATCCGTGTTGGAGATGACCTTCACGGTGGTGACCTGATAGGTGCGGGTGCCGTAGATCGTGGTGTAGGTGATGGTGTCGCCCTGCTCCAGGTCCTTGATGGAACCGATCACATACTTGCTCCCCCGGTTGTGTCCACACATTGCCACATTTCCATCCCAGGCGGAGGTAGAGCTGTAATGGCCCAGGCCCTTTTTCATGCTGGCGTCGGTCTCGCCCTCCCAGACCTTCATGTTGATTTTCAGCGAGGGAATTTTGACAGTGCCGATGCTGCCGTCCTTGTAGGCCATGCCCTCCACGCTGGTGTAGGCCGGCTGCTGATAGCTGGGAGTGGTGGGCAGGGTGGGCGTCGTGGGGGTGGTGGTCGAAGTGGAACCGGAGCCGCCCGTTCCGGTGGCCTCGGTGAGTACGGTGATGGGGCCGCCCCCGGCCACGCCGTAGCCGCCGCCTCCAGTCGCCACCGTCTGCTGGAGGCCGGGGAGCATGGTGCGCTCCATCACGCCGGTCATGGTGGTGCTCTGAACGCCGTACTCCAGCTCCGGCACCTGGTAGTCCACCACATTCCGGCCCCCGTAGTTGTACTGGGAGCCGTAGACGTCCTCATAGCTGGTGCTCTTGTAGTAGTCCTGGGGGGCGTCTGTGGTGAACGAGTAGTCCGACGCAAAGGCCGGGACGCTCATGCACAGCGCCGCCACAGCGGACAGCATCAGCCCGGCAAACATTTTGATGTGCTTCAAATAGATTCCTCCTTTTCCTCGGTAGGGTCGAACTCATGCCAGTCCCCAGGACGGTCCTGAAGAACGGTGTAGGCATAATCCGCTCCGCGATGATGGACGGTGAAGGTCTGGCCCAGCAGCTTTTTTGCCAGGGGACGCTTGATCTCCACCGCGATGATGCTTTCCGGGTAGGGGTCCAGACCGGTAATGTCTATCTCCGGCCGCTGAGGTTCCGCCCGGAACTTGGCGATCAGCTTGTAATCCCGGGGCCTGTCGCCCGGAATGTAGACATAGACATTCTTCCTGTGCAGGAACAGATAGCCGCCCGCTCCAGCCAGCGCCGCAAGCAGCAGCACCAGCAGGATCGTACCGCCGATAGCGGCCACATTCCCGCCGAACAGACTGCCCGGTTTTTTGTCCGGCTGTTCGGTAGGCTGCGGTGTCTCGGGCACGATCTCCGCTCCGGTGTAGACCACTGTATAAGTGATGCTGCTCACGCCAGAGGCGGTCACCGTTCCTTTATACTCTGCGGTGGAGACATAGCCTGTGGCTACCTGACTGCTGGTGGACGCGGAATAGGTCGCTACCGCCTGATAGGAGGCAGGGGCCAGAGCGTCCCCAACCAGGTCCGTCCCGATGACCTGCCACTCCACATTGACCAGATTGAGCGTTCTGCCGTCCTTGACTGTGGTAGCCGGAACGTAGGACATATCGTTGCGGTCCAGCGGCCCAATGGTTTTGGTGGCGGTAACCTTCCCGCTCTTGGTGGTATAGCCCGCCGCCTCGGTGGTGATGGTGGTGTGATCCAAAGTCAGCTCGCCGCTAAACTCCCCATCGTCATAGGGGATGCTGGGGGCCAGCTGCTCCAGGACCACGTTCAGGTCCTTTTTGACCGTCTCCACTGTGACCTTCTCGGTTACCGCTTTGGTCTCCAGGAAGGTGTGCTCCTCCTTGGTGGTGTAGGCCCAGGTATAAGTGAAGCCGTCGTACTCAAACGACGGCTCCTTCAGTGTCTCCGGGTCTGTCCCGGGGGGAAGCTCATAGGTCTTGACGATGCGCTGCTGGCCGTTCAGGTTTTCCACTACCAGACTTACCGGAACCTCAGCGGCCATGGCGGTGACTGTTATGGACAGTACCAGCAGCAAAGACAGCGCCAGACGCTTCAAATGCTTCATAGGCCCTCTCCTTTACAAATTTTGTTTGATGATCCTTGTGATGATGCCGACCGCCACGCCCTGCTCCGGGTCCAGCCGGGTGACGGAAAAACTCACATCGTCCCGCTTGCCGGGGGTGCGGCGGTCATAGCAGGAGTGGGCGATGGCGTTGACCCCATTGTTCAGCCGGATAAACACCACGCCGCCCCGGATGTCGGTAACCCGCCCAGCGTAGCGGCCCTGGACCACGCACTTTTTCAGATTATCATGGTCGGTGCCGTTGGACACACTGCGCACATCCGCCGTAATCGCCAGATTCTCCACGGTGCTGCCGCTGATCTTGAGGACACGTACCAGAATACGGTCGCCTACGCTGTACTTCTCGGTGGCGTCGCCCATCCAAGAGCGGGACAGCCCGCGGGCCACGATAGCGCACTCCACGCCAAAGACCTCCACACGGATGATCTTCTCGGAGACCGCCACCACCCGGGCCTGCACCACCCGGCCCTCGTAGATCATGGGCTCGCCCATCTCATCCCTGTCCAGATAGAAACTCTGCCGTTTGCGGTACATGGCGTCCTTGCGGCTGCCCACAGCACTGCGGCTCTTGTTGTCGTGGCCCTTCACCACGAAGTCAATCTCAGAACCCAGCCGGACCATGAGGATGCGGCGCAGACGGGCCATGGTCTCCATGTACTCCGGGCCGGTGGGCAGTTTGCCAGGGTAGAGCAGCATCTCTTTAAGGGGAATCGCCACCCGGAAGCCCTTGTAGTTGACCACCGCCAGGGTCAGGCCGGATTCCGTCTGCTCCACTCCATCCAGCGTACCAGTGAGGATGCGGCGCGTCCAGTCGGCGTTCTGGATTTCATGCCAGATGATGGCCTCCCGCTCCGCCTCGGTTTGCACCTCATCCCGGGCCTCGATGGTCAGCACCCGCTCACGGTCAGCCGTGCGGCGAGAGGCAGAGAGAGATGCGGCGGCCTCGCGGCGTCTCCGGGGGCGTGCCTCCCTGGGCGGCGTATCCTCCGCAAAAGTGTCCTCTGGGGCAGGAACATCCGGCTCCTCACCGGGCGGCGGTGCCAGCGTCAGCGGGTCATCGCCGACTCCTGCCTCACCGTCCGGGGAGACACTCGCTTCACCCCATTCCTGGAGTAAAGAGTCGTACTCAGGGTCAGACTCTTCCGGTTCACCGTCGAAAGGTACATCATCCTGGGGGACGCTCCCACCATCAGAAGACACATCCTCTGCGGGAAATTCCCCGTCCTGGGCTTCGCCGTCGGTTTCATCGCCCATGGAACCAGCGTCGGGTTCCTCAGCCCCGTTTTCGGTTACATCGGCCTCCGGGTCAGCAGGGGCGATACCACCATCGGCGTCATCGTGCGGAACATCGCCGCCGCCTTCCTCCCAAACGCCGGCATCGCCGCCGGAGAAAGGATCATCGCTGGGGGAAAAATCAGTCATCCCGGTTTCCGGGGCGGCTTCGGCCTCCATTCCGCCGGTATCAGCGGGAAGGCCAGTCTGCTCAGTCAGTTCCTGCTCTTCAGGAATGGGTACAGTTTTTTTCCTTGGCATTGTGAAATTATTCCTCCTCTTCACATTTTGATTTCGGTCTAACGAATATGGAATCTCTGGTCGCAGTCACGACCCGAGTTGTTCCTGTTGTTTCTGTAGAAGCCGGCACCGGCTGTTCTTCATCCGCCGCCGGCTGAGAGGAAACAGAGGGCTGTTCTTCCTCTTTGGGATGAGAAGCTGTCCTCTTTGCCTGCGGTGATTGCCTCTGCCGCTTTGCTGGAGTTTTGGGCACTGCTGGTTTCTTTTGCGTTCTGCCTGCCGGAGGAGCAGACGGCTCCACCATCTCTTCGCCCTGCCGGACCGTCCCTTGTGCCGGGTTCCCTGTCGGAGCGGCTTTCTTGGCGGGAGGCTTGGGCTGCTTGTTCTTCTCCTGGGCTACACGCCAGTCAGGGACATGGGCGGAGGCCTTGCTGGGCCGCAGCTTCTTAGCTTCCGGATGCTTTGAGTAGTCGTACTTATCCACCTCCAATACATTTTTGCCCCGGATAATCACCAGGGCGCGGTCCACATCCATGCGCAGCACCTCATCCATCGTCATCAGCCTGCGCTTGCCGACGCCGCTGGTCTCCCGGTATTCCGGGGTATAGTTGGAAATGCGCCAGGTCCCCAGCTGCTTGGCCTTGCTGGTTACGGAAATACTTGCCTCACCCGTTCGCTGGGAGATGAAATCCGCTGTCAGGGCATCGGTGCAGCCAAGGAACAGCGTCACATCGCAGTTGCCCAGTATCTCCTGCCACTGGTTCAGTGGGTAGCGGTTCTGGAGTCCCGCGAGGTTCTGGAATACACAGGACATAGAGATGTTCCGGGAACGGATGACTGAGATTTTGCGGGAAAGGTCAGGGATAACGCCGCAGGCACATAATTCCTCACCCAGTACATGGACGGGAACAGGCAGTGCCCCGCCGGGACATTCCTGATCGGCATAGCGTACCAGCCGGATAAAAACAAAGGACAAAAACAGCGAGGACAAAAAGTCAAAGGTGCTGTCCTGGTCGCTGGTGATACAGAAATAGGCACAGGGTTCTTTACCCGGCAGCTCCATGTCAATCTCCGTATGGCCGGTGATTTCCCGAATATCGCTGTTCTGAAATACCTGGAGCCGGGACCCCAGACCGATGATGACGCCGCCCCGGACATTCTCGCCGGACTGCTTGAAGATGCTGTAGGGGGATTTAGCCGGGTGGGTGACGGGCAGCACATCAAAAAGGGCATTCAGCTCCTTCTCACTGCTCTGCGTCAATAGCTTGTAGACCTCACCAATGTTCTTTTTCTCTTCCGGGTAGCCCCGCTCCACATAGAGAACCAAGGCTTTCAACAGATTCATTTCAGCGTTGTCCCAGAAGTGGTCTCCCTTGGCACTGCCAGTATTTTTGATGATGACATCACAGAAAAGCTGTGCCATCAGTTCCTGACCATTGATCTCCGCCAGACAGTTCCAGGAATCCGAGCAGGAGGGGGTGACCAGATTGAACACCTTCACCGTATAGCCCTTGTCTCGAAGATACTGGCTGGATTTTTCATAGAGTTCCGATTTTGGGTCACAGATTATAAGAGAGTGCCGCCGGGCGACCGTCTGGAGAATCATATTCATACAGAACGCCCGCGTCTTTTTGGAGCCGCTGGCCCCGTACACAGCCAGATTCCCATTGAACCGGGTCTTCTCCGGGACACATACCACCTGGCCGTCCAACTCCCCCAGGATGATGCCGGGGTGTTTGCGGATATTGGGAACCAGATCCAAGACACCCTTCAGCTCCTTTTTGGACATAAAGCCCGCTGTGCCGTAGGTGCCTTTGTTGGAGTAGATCAGGTTGCGGTCTCGGTCATACTCGCCGGTCTCGCTGTATCCCATCCGCATGACCATGAAAATCAGGACAGCCAACGCCCCCACGCAGAAGCCTATGCCGTACAAGCCATAGGGAAAGTGAAAGGCGGCGGCGATACAGGCGAAAAAATTGCCGCTTGGGAACTGGGGAGAGGTACCGAACACGCCACCTGCCGCCTCCCAGACCTGATAATTGTAGATGAACTGACCGATGTAGCCGCCGCCATAGAGCAGAGCAATCAGAGCGACAGGCAGGATAATGGCGAGCTTGATCATTTCTTTTCGAGAGATGGAAACACACTCCTTTCTACTGCCTCAAGGTCAAGACATTGAAGTTGGATACGAGGGCCAAGGCAGCGGCGGTACGCCTCCTCCTGGAAGTCAAAGCAAATGACGATGCCGTCCTTTTCGTGGATAGACAACGCATTATCAAAGCGCCTGAGCCGAGGCATATCACAGAGATAGCCAAAGAGGACGGGGGTATCGCCTTCCAATCCGTCATTCTCCATCGGCAGGCCGGGGTTCGGCGGATGAAGGCCGCTCAAAAGCAGAGTGTCCAAAGAGACACGAAGTTCGCCGTTGCAGAGCAGACGCACCAACGCATTTCCTTTGTGGTCACCTGGGAAGAAATAGAAATGCTCAAAGCCGCCATCCAGCACAAAGTTGTTGTGGGACAGGCCATCGCCTACACCCATCAGCGCACCCAGCCGCTCCATATCCGTGCCAAACACAACCGCGTCCACTCCAACATCCATGAATTGCGCCGGGAGCCGCTGTCGGCAGACTTCCGTTTGCAGCAGAAACTTAATCCGCATCTCGGCCTTGTACTCCCACTTCATCTGGAATGGGCCGGTGTTGTAGGCAATAAAAATACCGCCGTCCGATAGCAAGACGCCGGTTGAACGGGAACCGCGTATGATGGATGATTGCGGCCCGACCTCTTTGACCTCACGGGAGCTGTAATAGGCAGGCTGAGTAATATGAGTATGGCCCAGGGGCGGCGAGGGTTGAAACACGGCTGTCTTTTCCCATGGAAATACCGACACTCCTGCATTGTGCATCGTAACCAGCACCTCAGCCATCCGATGGAGGCGCAGGCGATGGGGAACGGAATATTTAGGTGCGTTTGTTACCGTATCGCCGGTAAAGAGAGAGGCAAACCGCTCTGGCCTGTCAGCGGAAAGAAGGCTTTTGGCATCGGCAGTCAGGCGCAGACCGCGAAGGCCGTTTTGCGAATAGGCATAGATCAGCATCTGTTTCTTTAACCGCTTGATGACTTTCTGCCGGTATGCTTTCGTACTGGGGAGACTGTTCACCAGATTGGTTGGGAACTCGCCAGAGAGGGCAACGAGAGTCAAAAGGAGGTCGGGCAGCGTATCCGGGGCAGGGAGTTTTGTCACTTGGTCTGGCAAGTTGCGACACCTCCTATTTCAGTAATCTCAACGCCCAGGGTCCGTATAACCTGGGCGTTTCCGCACTCAGCGTAAGCGGCCAAAACTCCTTGCGCTGCAAGCGTTTTTGGCGGTGGACCTGGGGTCCCAAAACGGAACACCTCAAAAGGGCCTAAATGGGACCCCTGTTTTGCCCTCTTTCGGCCTCTTTCAGAGGATTTCTTTTTCGGCCAGCCACGCCAGGAAACGGGACGTCTCCATGATGGAAATTCGGGTACAATCTACCGCGCCCAACTCTGTTGTGTGGTAGGTATCACAGAGGCCTCCGGTATCGTCTGTCAGAACAAAAGCGGCAACCACATCCTGGATCTGCTTCAGCTCCAGATTGTCGTAGTCTCTGATGCGGCGCTCCGGCAACTCCTGGTCGTAGATATGGGAGAAAGCAATCAGGCAGTGCCGGAACCGGGGAAGGGGATGACCCCTTGCGTACTGGGTCAAAGCCGCCCCCAACGGCTCCAACAGATATTCGCCGCTCTGCCACATTTTACGTTTTGGGAGCAGAGCAGGCAGCGTAACCTCAAAAACGCCGTCCTTACAGCGCACTGAGATGCCCTGCGTGTTGGCCGCGGAGGTCAGATACTCCGTCTTTGGTGTGGTCGTGCTGGCGTAGATGAGATGGCGCAGCCGACAGGCGATGCCCTCCGCTCGGAGGGCGGCGTCAATGGACAATACTTCGTAATTGTCCGGGTATCGCTGAAGATCGGTGGTATTCATGGCGTACAGTGCGTTGGTCAGACGCTGAATATCATCCAGAATGGACGATATCCGCCGGGAAACGGTGCTTCGGTTCAATGGTTCACCTCATTCTTTCTGGTAATATTGCACCTGCCCTTCCGGGGATACGGTGCAGTAGCCGCTGGCATGGGGGATTTGCAGCTCCGCAATCTGAGAAGCATCATCCACCAGCACAAGGTAGCGGGAGGGCTGCTCGCCGGGATCGGAAAGCACGTGGGACATCAGAACTTCTTTGCCCTGGGCGGCGTGGACGATCTCGTAGATTTCACCGCCGGCGAAAAAGATAATTTTGGCCGGGAAATCGCCAACGGAATGATACTCCACTTCATCCGCAAAGTCCGCCAGCACCCATACCGCAGCGAAAAGGCCCCGGTCCATGTCCTCCAGGGCATCCGGGGCCGCGAGATAGAACCGCTCATCTTCGGAGAGCCAAGCCCGCTGCTGCTTCACCAGGTAGGTCAGCAGATTCCGGATCTTATTCCGCTCCTTGGCGTCTTTCCCCGGATGCAGGCGCAGGATCTGTTCCGCAGTCAACACCCGGTACATGGAAATATCCCGCAGGATAGCCGCTGCCTCCCGGCCATAGACCTGTTCACGGGTTTTCATCATAATCATTCACCTCGTAAAATCGTATTAGCGCCGTATAAAAATCGCACAGCGGAACCGCCACAGCTATTGCCGAGGCGGTTTTCCGCATACGGACCGTATAAAAAACGCATTAAAAAATAGCCCTCGCATTAACACCGTATACGCTCCGCTTTACGCCACAGGCGGCGCGGCCTGGGTCTTGTCCAGCAGCTCTTGCAACTCCCTCCGGTCGGTGGTGATCAGCTCCTTCTCCATCTGGCTGCACTTGATTTCCACCGTCACATTGTTATTGTTGGTGCTGATAAGGCCGCTGCCCCGTTCAAAGTGGGTAATCTCCATGACTTCCGCCTCAGACAGGTGGAGCAGGGATTGGACACGCCGGGCTTCCTCGTCCTCCAGGTTGAGCAGGATCTTGGTCTTGGCGTTGTTGATGATGCCTTTGCCGTACTTGCCATCTTCCAAAGCGAAGAAGTCGTTGATGTCCTGGGTAGCGCAGATAGCGGAGCCGCCGTAGCCGCGAATGATCTTGAAAATCTCCAAAACAAACTCCGCCGCCAAACGGTTGCTGTTGGCCCCGATGAGCTGCCAGCACTCGTCGATGAAGATAGCCTTCTCCTCGGTACGGTTCTCCTTGGCCTTGTCCCAAACGTAATCCAGCGCCACGAACATCCCCACTGTCAACAGGTCGCCTGTCAGTTCAGAGATATCCAGCACCGTGTATTTGTTATCCAGAGATACGTTGGTCTGCTGGTTGAATGTCCGGGCAGAGCCGTTGACCAGACGGTTGATGATATTCGCCAGCCGCTTGGTCTCGGCGGACTGCTTCAGCACCTCATAGAGGTCGCCCAATACCGGCATTGACCGATAGTGGCCAGGGGCATTCGGGTCATCCAGAGTGCCGTTCTCATGGGTGATGCCTTTGAGGGCGTAGGTGCGGATCATAGCATCATCCAAAAGCTGCCGCTCCTCATGGGTCATGTCGGGAATCAGCAGGGAGAAAAAGATGTGGAGCCGTTGGATTTTTGCCGCCAGCAGAGACTTCTCCACGCCTGGGCCGTCCAGCAGTTCATCCACTGACTTGTCCACCTTACGGATTTCCATGACATTGATGCAGTTTTTGGAGGCGGGAGATATCTGAATGAACTCCCCGCCGATGTTGGAGCAGGCCCGGTGGAATTCATGGCCCTTTAACGGAGCCACGATGAATACCTGGATGCCCTTGCGCCGCATCCGGGTCGCCATCAACTGCATGGTAAAGCTCTTTCCCGCACCGCTGGTGCCCAAAATGGCGATGTTGGCGTTCTTGTAGACTCGGGAATCAAAGATGTCCACGATGATAAGAGAGTTGTTATGCTTGTTGACCCCCAGCAGAATACCGTTGTCGTCACACATTTCATAACTGGTGAAGGGGTAGCAACTGGCCGCACCCAAGGTCAGGACATTACGCCGAGATCGCTCATAGAGGTGCTTTTCCAGAGATGCCAGCGGCAGTGAGGATAAAAAAGCCTGCTCCTCACAGAAAGAACAGGGCTGAACGTCCATATCCTGACTGAGTAGCAGCTTTTTCATCTCCGCGCATTTCCACTCCAGGTCCTCTACATTAGAGGCGGTGATGGTCACCAGCAGATTGAGGTAGTAGAAGTCCTCGTTGTTGGATAAGCCGTCCTTTAGGAAGTAGCCGCTACGGATGGCCCCATCCAAGTCGTCGAAGTCCGTATTGGTATCGCTGGTCTCCTTGATTTTGCTGCGGTTGATGCGGAGCTGCTGGCCCAGTTTGCGGATCATGCGGTCTTTGGGCTGACGGGTCAGGAACATATCCAAGTCGATGCCGTCCCCGGCGTTCACCAGCAGGCTGAGCCAGCCGGCAGGCACTTGGGCCTTGTAGCCACCAGACGGAATCAGCAGATAGGCATAGTACATGCCGTCAATACAGATATGCCGCCCGTGAGACAGGTCGATTTGGGAGGGGGCATAGAACTCATTGACTGGGATTTCCTCCAGCGACCGGCCGGCGGCCATATACTCCGCCGCCACCTGCTTAATCTTCCCGGCAAAGGGCTTGTCGTTGCTCTCGGCGCGGCAGAGGACATGGTACAGAATTTCCGCTGTGGCCTCGTTCTCATCCTCATGGTTTAGTACCACAGTGTTTCCGCATTGACGGAGGTAGTTGGCCGCTGTCCGGGCGGCGGTCTGGAGGGAGGCGATGGCCTCCTCTTCCTCGTGGCCCCGCTTGGCGCCGGGCAGCGGTTCATGCTCGAAAATCAGGAAGAACCGCCGGGTGATGGCCTCACGGGAGCCAAGCTGTCGGATCAGCCGCAGATAGTCCTCCTGCAACTCCCGGCAGTGCGCATTGGTCTCCTGGGCCAGTTCCTGCCGCACGGTCTGCACATGGCGGTCAATGTCCGCCCGCTTGGTCAGCACCTTAAACTGTACCTTTACAGGAGCGATTTTCAGGTAGCTGATAAAGGAGTAGATGATGTTCCGCTGCTCCTGGGCGCTACGCAGGAGGAAGTTTACTGGGATAACCTCAACCACTTTCACATAACGGTGGTCTTTGGTGAAAATGACCCCATGCTCTATCTTTTCGATAGGCACATAATCCGCCAGTGGGTTGAGAGGCTTGACCTCCGGGGCCAGAAAGGTTTTGAACTGATCCACTTTCCGGCCTTTAAGGTCTACCTGCAACCGGCTACGGCTTTTGGGCAGTTCTTCTACATCTTCCAGCCTTGTTTTTTCTTTCCTCTGCGTCCAGCTGGGAAGAAGCCCCTTTTTACTCTCGCCCTTCCTGTCCAGCACCCGGCGATTGCGAAGAAAACTGAAAAATTGCAGGATGAACTCAGACAAGCTTCCGCCGCCCACCCCAATGAGGGCCAGCAGCACCAGAGGCAGAGTAGTCAGGCAGAGAATGATGATGCGCATAGTGAGGGAGATTCCCAGATTAAGCACCGGGAGGGCGGTCAGCGCCCCTAGGATGCCCGCTTCAATGGCGTTGCGGGTCTTGAACATCCCGCCCATCAGGGTGCCTCCCTCAATGAAATTAGGTGGGATTAGATAAGTATCCCGTTCTTCTTGACGCATAGGACCTCCTTATACCCGATCCTTACGCTTGGGTGGGTCGGGGAGTTTTTTAATGATGCGCTCCTGGTAAGCCACTTTATCGTCCGAAGCCATATACGGTTTGCGCTCCACTACATCCTGGGGCATCTGTGTATACCAAAGTGTCCCATCCGCAGAGCGGACCTTTGAAAAAGTGCCTGTTGGTTCCATATACTGCTCTGCATGATACATACCAAACGCAATCGGCTGCGGATGTTCAGGTGTGGATACATAGCCTGAAATTCTCCCGCCTCCAATTTCTGTATTGGAAAAAATGGGGGGAATTTTACCTTCTGCGGTATACCCCAAGTAAGATTGCAGAGACTGGGCCGCCATATCGCCAGTAATTCTGCCGGCTACCTCGCCCCGGGCCACTGTGCCGATAACATCATTGGCAAAACTGCCCCCCGCAACCAGAGATTTTGAGAAAATGGCGCCGCCCAAGCTGGGGATGCCGGTTTGTACGGGTTTTGTGTGGTTGCGGACGGTGTGGGAACGTTCTACAACGGAGGACTTCTGCACATTTTGCGTATCCGTGGAGCTCTGCGTGTTGGTCTGCTGGTCGCTGGCGGTGACGATTACGCCCTCCTGAACGGGACCGTTGCCTGCTCCGATAAGGGCCGCACCCTCACCCTGGGGAACATTCAGGGCAATGCCGCCATCAGATACAGATATATTTTCCGCAACGGAAACGCTCTCATTCGGAGAAACAATGGGAGCCGCTTCGGTTGGGACGGAACCATCAAGAGTAGAGCCGTATGGGATAGAACCGTCTGCCGGAGGAATGTTCAGCATTGTGCCGCCGCTCTGGGGAACACTAAAGGCAGCGCCGCTATCGGATATAGATATACTTTCCGCAGTGGAAACGCTCTCACCCGGAGAAACGATGGGAGCCGCCTCGGCGGGGATGGACCCATCGGGAATAGAGCTGTCCGGGATAGAACTGTCTGCCAGAGGAATGTTCAGCACCGTACCGCTGGCCTGGTCTGCGGCGGAAACCTGACCATCACTCTGCGCAGCAACGGGTGGAGGAGTGGCATCGGTCACAATAACGCCTTCTTGTGGGGATGAGCCGGCTGTGGCACTGCCTTCAGTTTGGAGATTGACCCCACCAGTGTGAATATCGTTGTTGACCGAAGGTCCCACCCCCGATGGTGCCTCTGGCGTGACCGCCGCTGTAGCCTGCCGTACACTGGACTGGGCGGTGTGGACGGCGGAGGTCTGAGAGGTGGCGGTCTTGATTGCGCTGTTGGTAACATGGCGGCTAGCCATACCAATCAATCCGCCCTTGAAAAAACCTGACATTCCGGATCCGCTGGTTGTTCCAGCCTTTCCGCTGGAGGCAGCTCCGGCCCGATTGGTACCGGCACCGCCTTTGCCGCCTGCAACCATTGTAACTGCCCGCATGGTGAGCATAGCCTCAGCCAGCAGGGAGCCGCCTGTGCGGCCCACGTTGACACCAAGGGTTGCCATGAAGCTGTCGATCTTCTGTGATACCTTGAGGAAAGCCACGGCGCACAGAAACCAGATCAGCACATTCCCGGTAACCTCCGACTTGCTGGAGGCCGCCACCTGCGCCTCCACTTCTGCCTCTGTAACGGCGAAAGCCGGGACACATAAAAAAGCCGCCAGCAGAGATACCAGCAGCAACGTGAAGAATATTCTCTTTTTCGTTTTGAGTCCTCCTTTACAGGGATAGTGGATTTGCGATAAACGCGCCTACCATGCTGACGAACAGCCGCAGGCACCAGGCGTTCATGACCAACAAAAAGAGCTGTCCCGCGAACATCCGGCACCAACTTTTGAAAATGTTGGAGGTGGCCTGAGACGCACCCATAGCGAAAGCGACAGGAGCCGTAAAGACCAGCACCCCTAACAGCACATACCGCTCCGCCGCCTCACACAGCAGTTTCAGGTAGTTCCATGCCAGCACCAGAAGCAGGATCAGTACAATGAGAGCGACGCCGCCGTTGGCGCAGACCCCGATGATGGTGAGCAGCACCGAGTTAAAGCTGGCGAAGTCCAGGCTGGGCAGGGATGCGGTCATAATCCAGTTGTAGGGCGTTCCGCCGATAGTTAGCGCAATGTCCACGATTTGGTCGGAATAATAGGCCAGCAGGATGAACAGGATAGAGCGGATGCTCAGTTTGATGGGGTCCTCCGCCTCGGAGCCGGCACCCAGTCCAAAGTTTTTGAACAGGTTCCAAACCCACAGCAGCAGAATCAGCCCGATAGCCAGAGCGACAAAACTCTCATACATGGTTTCGGCAGCAGGGAAGTATCGCAGAAACACGCTCATGTCGCAGCCCAGCGCGCCCAAAACTGATG